>CEQP01009106.1_pt1 | contig 39256 bp, 34 predicted proteins | sample 356291 | NCBI WGS metagenome assembly CEQP01 (sample SAMEA2621221, study PRJEB7988) | marine metagenome | isolation source: saline water (ENVO:00002010), including | reverse complement strand
TGAGTTATTATCATATTAGCCCCGATAATGTAAAATACAGAGCTAATGCGGAGATTGTAGTTCTTCCTGCTAATAATGATCCAATATTATCGGGTTTACTATATTTTCGTGAAAAAAATGAACTCAGTTATCAAGAAATAGCCATGGAATTTGTTGCTGGGTCTTGGATTGGTACAATACCTGGTAACAGAGTTACTAAGCCAGGTATTGAATATTTAGTAATCTTGCGAAAAGAAAATGGAGGTAAAATTAGTGTTCCATTTGCGGATGACCCATTCGAAAGTCCTCTTGAATTCATAGTCACAGACGATTTGAACAATATGTCAAAAGATAATATTTCATTAAATGATGAAACTGATTTTATTAATTCTGATATTTTGATTTTAACTCCAGAACCGGGATCATTTAATCCACCGGGTGAAGTCGTGATTGCGTTGTCGTTGTTTAATGCTACAAATATTGATCAAAAAAACTATAAATTAATGCTTGATGATGAAGATGTTACGGATTTATCCATAATCTCGGGCGATGTCTTAACCTTTGTTCCTGAAAAAGAATTAACAGCTGGTTTTCATAAGGTAGAAGTTTTATTTAAAACCCCATTTGGTTTGGATGTTAAACCGCTTGAATGGTCATTCAATGTAAATAAAGGGATGGTTAACTTTGCAGAGGCGTTTAAATACAAAGGATCAATTAATGGGAAAAATTCAATTAATAGTGCATCAGGTATTACATTAGCTGAAAATGAATTGAACATAAAATTTGATGGTGAATTAAGTTGGGTAAAAGCAAGGTATAACTTGAAGACATCGAGTAGAGAGTCTCCATTTATTCAGCCCCAGAATAGGAGAGCATTAAGTCTTCAAGTAGCTGATTATCTAAAACTGCAATTTGGTGATATTTACCCATCTATATCACCTTATCTACTTGATGGAAAGAGAGTACGCGGCCAACATATAAACCTTGATCTCCCTTATGTAAGTTTTCAGTACGTCAAAGGTGAGATTAACCGAGCAATACAATACAAGAATAGATTAGATGGAGCACTTAAAATAATTGAAAATGACACAAAAATTGACTCTTCAGGAGACGATGTTGTCAATATATACAGTTTAACAAGAAATGGTTATACTTTTCCTCAGGATATTTGGGCAACTAAACTATCATTAGACGTTTTTAACTTTTTTGATTTTGGCTTTCATTTTCTAAAAGTTAAGGATGACTATGAAAAAATTCAGAGGAGTGTTCCGGGTTCAGTTACCTTCACAGTCGATTCTACTTTAAATTCAGTTGATGCGGGTGAATATTCTTTATCGCAATTTAGTCAGCTCATTTCACTGATGGGCGATTCAATATTTATACCTGAAAAAAATTGGGCTAATGGATCCCCCGTTGAAAATATTGTATTAGGGTTTGATTTTGAAAAAGCACTTGATAATAGAAAATTACTTTTTCAGATGGCATGGAACATGAGTTGGATTAACAATAATATATGGGATGGCCCCCTGACTTGGGAAGAGGCCGATGTTCTTCTCGATTCTCTTGACAATGATTCACTTTTAAACATACCTATTTCAGATGGCTTACCTGATCCATCTGATTATGAGAATATCATTACTATAAATCCACAACACATGGTTCCTTTACTCCCAATTGATCCAATTACTTTCGAAAAAAATAAAATTAGAGCCATAATAAATATGCCATCTTCTGCATTTAATATTAGAGTTAAAGGGAGTTATTCATTTAACAATTTATTAATAGAGTACCGTCAGATTGGTCCCGAATACAAAAGTCTGGGAAATCCTTATCTTACGAATAATATAAGAGAATTTATTATTAATGATCGTGTTTCAACCTTAGGAAGAAGATTGATGTTTTCTTTTGGCTATAAATCTAGAGATAATAATTTATTAGAGACTGTTGTCAGTCCCTTAAGTACAAAAACATTCAGTTTTAATACAACCTTGGTTCCAGGCCCTGGTGCAGTGTCCCTGATACTAAATCTTCAGTCTATAAATCAGAATAATGGCATAGATAGTTTGATTACAACAAATTATGGTGCAGTATTAAAAGATAACAGAGAAGATTCACAAGCACTAAATACGATGGCTTCCATTAATATACCTAGTTCTGGTGCTACTTCATCAAGTACTATTGCATTCAACTTAAATACAATCATTTATAAAGATAAATTAGCCGAATCTCGTGATCCAAGTTATCTTTTCCAAAAATCTGATACAAAGTCATACTCAGCCGTTATTTCCACTAGATTTGATAAATCGCTAAGTACATCATTTTCAATTAACTCTACTTCTTTATTTTCGCCGGTGATCGATGGTGACAACAACATTTCTAAAATAGAAAGCAACTGGTTTTCGTCAACGGTTTCGGCAAATTACCAGATATCAACAAATGTATTCTCACTGGCTTGGTTAGAAAGTTTATTACCCGATTTTGATAATAAATTACGCATTAAAGGAGGAATGGATTATTTAACCAATGGTGAAAAAGGGGATGATAAAATTAGGATGTTTGGTTTTAAGTTCGGAGCAGATTTAGATATAATTAAAAATTTGACTTTAAGTTCAAATATGTCATTAAGAATAAATTATGCTAAGGGAAACTTGAACGATGGCATAGATAATGATCAGAATAATAAGATTGATGATTCCGGAGAAAGCTTAATCATCAATAATTCTGGTTTCTATATGATTTTAGGATACCGATTTTGATAAAATTTTTAAGAAAATATATTAAAGATAATTCGATCAATCTTATCATTACTGCTTCAGCTGTTTTGTTAACGATTAGTCTTCATTGGGTTGGTGTATTTGATTTCTTAGAATTAAAAACTTATGATTATAGATTTCACTCAGTAAGAGGACCTATAACGGGTTGGAGAGCAAGTGATTCAACGATTATAAATTTGGGTACAGACGTAGTTTTGGTTGAAGTTGATGATGAATCTTGGCGATTACTTCAAGAAAAAAAAATACCATGGCCTTACCCTAGAGGTGATATTTGGGCAAAAGCTATAGATAACTTAAGTAGTGCTGGTGCTAAGGTAATCGCATTTGATATACAGTTTGATTCACCTGATGCTAGATCAGAGTATCTACGCAGTGTGAGCAATAATTTACCAGATAATTTTCGACAGTACCTACCTGGTCATGGGGATATTCTATTATCTCAGTCAATTAAATCAGCTCAAGAAAAGGGAACAAAAGTTGTAATGGATGTAAAAATGGTAAGAGAGCCATCGCGTATTCCTCCGCAATATATCGCCTATCCTGTGCCTGAAATTATGGAATCTAAACCGGCAACAGGACTTATTAACGACATGCTTGATATTGATGGTTTTTCTAGGCAGTATAGCGTTGCAGGCTTTATGGATCATGAGCCTGGGAAGGCCTATCTATCTTTGGGCATGAAATGCGTCAAAGAATTTCTTGAAATTTCTGATAATACGATACCAAAATATAATTCTAAAAACAGGGTGTGGAACTTTGGACCATTGGAAATTGCATCTTATGGGAGATCAAATAATTTTCTTGTTAATTATTACGGTCCTCCTTCAGGGTACAGAATGCCTGGGTTTAAAGAAGTGAAACCATGGGGCACCTTTCCTCGCTTCTCACTTTCACAGGTTTTAGATACAAAATCATTTGACTTAAATGAAGATTCAGACTGGATGAGTCAGTTCATCCCTGGACAAATCCCAGATTGGATACTGGATATTGAAGATGAAACAGAACGTAAAGAAATGATCAGTCTTATGGGCGTTGGGGACGATTTTGATATTACCAAGTCTCCTTTTTTTAAAAAAATAGTAATACTAGGGGTCTCCGTAGAAGTTCTACACGATGTTAAATCCACACCATTTTATAATTATCTTGATTTAAGTCAATTAACACCAGGAATGGAGACTCATGCCAATGCCATACAAACCGTTTTACATAATAATTATTTAAATGTTTTTGGTAATAAGACAACTAAATTATTGTCGGATAAGGCCATTTATCCAATGCAGCATATTTTCCTTATAACTTTTCTTTCTTTCCTTACATATTTTTTAATCACAAAAGTAACAATTCATCCTATAATTGCAGGAGGAATCATTATTTTGGAGTGCATTATTTATTATGGGTTTGCATGTGGGCTATTTGCCAATGATTTTTTGTGGATGCCAAAAGCTTTACTATCAAATCTATTACCTAATGTTTTACATAATTATTTTTATGATTATTTGCAGGTTTCTATTCCAACTCCGGGGGGAAGTTATGTCATGCCAATTGTAGCTCCAATTGCTGGTATAATTATTACTTATTCTGGAAATGTAGTTTACCAATTCTTGCATGAACAGGAAGATAAAAAATTTTTGAGAGAAACATTTGGAACTTATATTGCACCAAAGGTGTTAGACAAAATGTACGAAGAAAAACAAGCTCCTCAACTAGGCGGTGTAATGGGGTACCACACTGCGTTTTTTTCTGATATACAAAATTTCTCTACTTTCTCTGAAGTTTTAGAGCCTCAGAAAATGGTGGCATTGATGAATGAATATTTGACAGCAATGTCAGAAGTAATTTTAGAAAATGAGGGTACCCTCGATAAATATATTGGAGATGCTATTGTTGCATTTTACGGGGCACCAGCCCCTGTAGAGAATCAAGAAGAAAAAGCATGTGAAACCGCGATAATGATGCAAGAAAAATTAGATTTTCTTCGTAAAAAATGGCTCAAAGAAGGTGATTGGCCAGATATAGTGTACTCAATGCAGCACAGAATTGGGCTAAATTGTGGGAAAATGGTAACTGGTAACATGGGCTCTGAAATGCGAATGAACTATACTATGATGGGAGACACAGTAAACCTTGCGGCTAGATTAGAATCATCAGCTAAACATTATGGTATTTATAACTTTGTTGGTAATAGTATTTATGAAAATGCTAAAAATAAGTATATTTTTAGGTTCGTTGACTTTACCAAAGTAAAAGGGAAAAATATCCCAGAGAAAGTTTATGAATTAGTGGGAAGGAGAGAGAATATTAATAAAAAGACACTCGATTTAATTAAGTCATTCGAAAATGGAATGGATTTATATTTTCAACAAAAATGGGATGAGGCTATTGAAAAATTCTTTGAGTCAGATTCACTTGAACATTATTTTGTTTCCCGAAATACAACGCCATCCAAAATTTTTATTGATAGATGTGAAATTTTCAAACAAAACCCACCTGGAGATAATTGGGATGGGGTTTGGAAAATGATGTCCAAATAATTTAAATGTACTATCGCAAGGAAAAATATTAATTATTAAATTTAAAAAGTAATGAATAAAACACGTGGCCACATTCTATGGGTTGATGATGAGATCCATCATTTAAAACCTCACATCCTTTTTTTAGAACAAAAAGGATATATCATACACAAAACTACAAATGGGAAAGATGCCATAGAAATGGTCAAGAAACAATCCTATGTCTTAGTTTTACTTGATCAATCTATGCCAGGTATCGATGGTTTAGAAACTCATAATCAAATTAAAAAAGTTAACGCAACGATACCAGTGATAATGATCACTAAAACAGAAGATGAATGGTTAATGGATGAAGCTTTGACTGGAAGTGTAGAGCAATTTTTGATCAAGCCAGTGAATCCAAGTCAAATTTTCATGGCATGTAAGCAAGTTCTTGAAAGTGGTCGTTTGACCGAGCAAAAAATTTCTAATCAATACTTAAAAGATTTCCAAGAGTTTGAATCCATGTTAGATGGTTCTTTACAAATAGATGGTTGGTGGTCTTTGTACGATCGGTTATCAGGATGGCAAATAAAATTTGATCAGCATGCCGACACAGGTTTAGAATCGATAATTGAAGAGCAGATTCAAACATGCAATCGGGAATTTAGCGCATTTATTGAATCTAAGTACCGTGATTGGATTTGGTCTGAAGATCGCCCAGTCATGTCCACTGATGTGATAGGAAAAACGGTAAAACCGCTTTTAGATAAAAGCGAGAAGGTTTGCTTTATAGTTGTTGATTGTATGAGACATGATCAATTTAAATCTTTAATGCCAATTTTTGAGTCTATGTTTAACATAGAAGTCGATTATAAATTATCCCTTTTGCCTTCAGCAACTCCATATTCAAGAAACGCAATATTTAGTGGTCTTTTCCCAGATCAGATGGTAAAAAAATATCCAGAACAACAAAAAGCTATGGAAAAACACGAAGCTGGCCTAAACCAATTGGAAAATTTTTTTTTGATTGATCAGTTAGAAAGATTAGAACTAAAGCATTTAACAACTCATTATCATAAAATTTGGGCTTTTGAGGAAGGGAAAAAATTTGAAAAATATATATTAAATCTCTTGAAAAAAGATCTGATTGCTCTTGTGGTGAACTTTGTTGACCTCCTTGCCCATAGCAGTTCACAAACAATCGTATTAAAAGAAATAGTTCAGGATGAAAAAGGATACAGGAAAGCAGTAAAATCGTGGTTGGAAGAATCTTGGTTACTTCACATTCTAAAGATATTAAGCAAAAATAAATTTACAGTAGTTATAACAAGTGACCATGGTAGCATTAGGGTTAATAAGGAGGCTATGGTTGCTGCAGATAGGGGAGCAAGTAGCGGTGTGAGATATAAATTTGGCAGAAACTTGAATACAAATAAACGGAACGCTCTTATAATTGATAATCCTGCAGATTTTAGATTGCCAGTGTTTGGTCCTCAACCATCTTATATTATTGCTAAAGATGATAATTTTTTTGTTTACCCTAACCAGTCGAATAAATATTCAGCTAAGTTTAAGAATTCCTTTCAACATGGTGGAATAAGTATGGAAGAGATGATGGTACCTGTGGCAGTCATGAAACCAAGAATCTGATAAATGATAAAGAATTCAATAAATTCACAAGATACGTTAAAATTTGCCTCTGAGATCGCTAAAATTACACCAGTAGGTAAAGTTATTGCTCTTATCGGTGATCTTGGAACAGGGAAAACTACTTTTGCAAAAGGTTTTGCAGACGTTTTGTGTATAAGAGAAAATGTTGGGTCTCCAACATTTAAATTAGTTTCTGAATACCAAGGTAACCCTCATAACTTATATCATATTGATTGTTACAGATTAAGGGATGAAATTGATTTTTTAAATATTGGAGGGGAAAGGTTTTTATTTCCCGAAAATGCTGTCACACTCATCGAATGGGCAAATATTATCGAAAAGGTACTGTTTGATGATATCATAAAAATACACTTTAAAAGATCTAAAATTTCATCTGATCATAGACAAATAACTGTTACAGGAATAGATTTTGATGGGTGATAAAGTTATTCTGGCAATAGAGACTTCAACAAAAATATGTGGCTCAGCATTAATTAAGGGTGATAGTTGTATCGCATTAAAAGAAGAATGTGTGCCAAGAAAGCATGCTGAGTTATTACCCTCTTTTGTCAACTCCGTTCTCAGTAATGCAGATATAAAACAAAACATGATTGATGCAGTAGCAGTAAGCATTGGTCCAGGGTCTTTCACAGGCCTTAGGATTGGTTTAGGCTTTGCAAAAGGATTTGCATATGCTAACAAGGTCCCAATTTTACCGGTTCCCTCATTTGAGGCAATGGCTTTTTATTTTGGGCACACTAACCCCATTCATGGACTGTTCTTTTCTCATGGGGAAAATGCATTTTACCAAAAATTTAGTTGGAATGATCAAATTCCAATAAGTCTTTTAAAACCAAAAATGATTAATATGAACGATAGTAGGCATTACATTAACAAAAAAGGTAATTTATTTCATTGGATGTGCGAAAAATGGATTCCAGACGAATTAAAAATATTTAAAGCAACTCCATCTGCAAAAGAGATAGGTATACTAGGTTCAAAAAGATATAACGACTTAATTGTAAATACTCCATTCACACTAGAACCAAATTATATAGCACCATTCAAAATAAAATAATTGTGATTGTAAGACACACTAAACCTACAGACTTGCCCATTATTTTGAATATTGAGCAAAATATTTTTAAAGATGAGGCATGGTCCGAAAATATGCTTGCTAAAGAATTAGAATTATTTTCTCATTCAAGAAATATGGTTATTCTGCATTGTAATCAAATAGCTGGTTATTTAATATCGCATATATTTCTTGATGAGGTACATATTCTAAACTTAGCGATTGATGTAAAATTTCAATCCCAGGGACTGGGTAAGATATTAATGAAACGATTTTTGAAAAATTTTACAAACCCCACAAAAATAATTTTAGAAGTCAAAGAGAGCAATTATATTGCAATAAACCTTTACAAGAAACTTGAATTTTATTTAGTCGATACTAGGAAGAACTACTATAAAAATGGCGACAATGCCATAATTATGGAAAAAAAAATCAATTACAAACATGTCTTGGTTCCAACGGAAAGATAAAAATATTAAAAACCAGGGAAAAAAAACTATTCCTGATGGTCTATGGGAAAAGTGTCCATCCTGCAATGAGGTTTTATATCGTCCAGAAATGGAGAAGAATCTATCAGTCTGCCATCATTGCCAGCATCATTTTCGGGTTAAAGTTAGTACTTATGTTGACTTAATTCTCGATGAAGGAACCTCTCAAAGATTGTACGAAAATTTAATGCCTACAGATTTCCTTGAGTTCGAAGCTGTAAAAAAATATAGTGATCAAATTGTAGAAGCGCATATAAAAACAGGAGAAAAGGATGCAATAAAAATTTTTAAAGGGGCAATAAATAACAAAAAAGTTATTTTAGGGGTCATGAATTTTAGTTTTATTGGAGGGAGTATGGGTTCTGTTGTCGGTGAGTCAGTTTCAAGAGCAATTAAAAACGCAGGAAAAGAAAAAATACCCTTCATTATAATTTGTGCTTCAGGAGGAGCAAGAATGCAAGAGGGAGCGATTTCTTTGATGCAATTGGCAAAAACAAGTACAGTGTTAGCTAAATTTTCTAAAGAAGGTGGCCTCTTTATTTCTATTTTAACTGATCCAACTACTGGAGGTGTTACGGCAAGTTTTGGGATGCAGGGAGATATAATTCTTGCAGAGCCAGGTGCTTTGATTGGCTTTGCAGGCCCAAGGGTTATAAAGCAAACTATTGGCCAAGATCTTCCAAAGGGTTTTCAACGCTCTGAATTTCTATTAGATAAAGGATTCATTGATCATATTGTACACAGAAACGAAATGAAAAAAAAATTATCTAATCTGATAGAATTATTATCATGAATTCTCCTAGAATACTTATAACAAACGATGATGGCATTTATTCGGCAGGAATTTTTGCACTATGGAGAGCAATGAAAGAAATTGGTAATCCAATTGTGGTTGCCCCAGATAAAGAAAGAAGTTCCGTGAGTCACGCAATCACTATTACGTCGCCTCTTCGTTTGAAAAAAATAAATAGAGCCGAGGGTTTTGAGGGTTATGCGGTCTCTGGGACCCCTGCTGATTGTGTAAAACTTTCTATTAAGTCATTATATAAAAAAAAACCACCAGATATTATAATCTCGGGTATCAACCGAGGTGGAAATATGGGTGAAAACATAATTTATTCTGGCACAGTTTCTGCGGCCGCTGAAGGTGCAAATTTCGGTATCCCCTCTATTGCGATTAGTTTAGCATCAGATAAGACTGATTATTTTGACCTGTCAAAAACTTCAGCAAAAAAAATTGTCCGTCATGTCATTAAAAATGGTATGCCTAAAGGAACTCTTCTAAATGTAAATATACCATATTGTAAACAAAAAGAAATTTCGGGTTTTAAATTTACTCGTCAAGGGAATCAGTATTTTAAGGATAAATATATAGAAAGAGTTGATCCTCAAAACCAGAAATATTATTGGATTAAAGGCGAAGTTTACGATGAAGATGAATCAATAGAGCAAGATGGGAAAGCTGTTTCCAAAAATTATATCAGCATCAGCCCAATACATTTTAAAGTTACAAATGAGACTTACCTAGCTGAATTAAAAAATAAATTTACTGATGAGCAATTTAAATAAGGGAGGAGTTGCGATTATAGATTTTGGGTCCCAATACACCCAATTAATTGCTCGAAGAGTAAGAGAGCAATTTGTTTTTTCGGAAATTTATTCACCTGAAACTCCGTTTGATGAAATCATAAAATCAGAACCTAATGCAATTATCTTATCTGGCGGACCAAGCAGTGTTTACAAAGAAAACGCTCCAAAATTCGATGAATTGTTATTAGAAAGTAATCTACCAACGTTGGGAATTTGTTATGGACTTCATTTACTTTCTCATCATTATGGAGGTAGTGTAGTTTCAAAAGGAGATGGTGAATTCGGCTTTGCAAAAATAGATATACAAAACAGTTCTGGGATTTTTTCTGATATTTCTAATCCCTCTAAAGTTTGGATGAGTCACGGAGACCAAGTTGTCAAAATTCCTGATGGTTGGCACGTTTTAGCTAATTCTAAAAATGGTATTGTTGCTGCTATTGGTAATAAAAATCAAAATTTGGTTGCAACTCAGTTTCACCCTGAGGTTTACCATACTGTTGAAGGTGGACAAATATTATCTAATTTTTTATTTAAAATTGCTAGCTGTGAAAAATCATGGACACCAGAAAATCTGATTAATAATCAAGTTGAATTGATTAGAAAAAAAGTGGGTAGTAAAAAAGTTATAGTTGGTGTCAGTGGAGGAGTTGATTCAAGTGTAGTTGCAGCATTATTAAATAAAGCAATTGGGAAAAATTCTATTGCTATTTTAATTGACCATGGAATGATGAGGATGGGTGAAGCAGAAAGTTGTCTCAATACATTAGGAAAAGGTCTTGGAATAAATATAAATCTATTTAACGAATCACAAATATTTTTATCTAGTTTGAAGGGTGTTACCGATCCTGAAGAAAAGAGAAAAACTATCGGAAATCAGTTTATTTATTCTTTCGAGCGAATTTCAAAACAATTTGGAGAAATAGAATTCTTGGCTCAAGGGACACTTTATCCCGATATAATTGAGAGTGGGGTCAATAAAGATGGGTCTGCCCATGTGATAAAAAGCCACCATAATGTAGGTGGCCTTCCAGAGCAGATGAATTTTTTATTAATTGAACCATTAAAAGCATTATTTAAAGATGAAGTCAGAAAAGTTGGAAGAGAACTGGGTCTTCCAAAAATATTAATTGAGCGCCATCCCTTTCCAGGACCTGGTTTAGGTATAAGAATAATTGGTGAAATAAACCAAGAGCGTTTAAACATGCTTAAAGAAGCAGATAAGATTTATATCGACATTCTCATGGAGGATGATTTGTATGATAAAATTTGGCAAGCATTTTCCATTTTAATTCCAGTAAAAACTGTTGGAGTGATGGGAGATCAAAGGACCTATGATAATTTACTTTCTCTCAGGGCCGTCACAAGCACCGATGGAATGACTGCAGATTGGTTCCATATGCCGGCATCGACCCTAGCTAAGGTCTCAAATCGAATAGTAAATTATGTGAAAGGAATTAATCGAGTTGTATATGATATTACATCAAAACCACCGGGCACAATTGAATGGGAATAATTAATGGATTATAATATTAAAATTAGAAAAGCATTGCCCTCAGACTCAAATCAAATAGTTGGTGTTTTATTAGATTTTTATAATATGGATAATTCAAATGAAGCCAAAGATGCGTTACGATCAGAAATAAAGAAAGATTATAGGTATATCGTAGCTACAGAGAAAAATGAAATAATAGGTTTGGTAACTTGGATTGCGCATGGTCTACCCAAACATGGCTTGTTTGAGTTAGATCGTATTTGTGTTCTCAAGAGATACAGAGGAGGAGGTATAGGAAAAAAATTAGTTAAATGGCTTATTAATGATGCAAAAAGATGGTATAAGACTCATGGCGCTCAAATAAGAAAATTATATATTTTAACCCACGAAGAGAATTCTGCAGCCCAAATTTTTTATCAGAATATTGGTTTTGAATATGAAACAACATTAAAAGATCATTATTATTTAGGGAAGAACGAAAGAGTATATAGTATATTTTTTTAATGATTTTATTCTGTAATAAGTAGCTATCCTGGATCACAATTTTTGATTAAGAGTGTTATATTTTGTCTTAAAATAATGAAAACTATAAATTTCTATTTTGTCAAGGCGAGTTAAAAAAAAATCGAATGAATAAAGAAAAAATCATAGAAAAAGTTGTAGCCAATCTTTGCGATGGAAAAAATGATGATTACAAAAGTTTCATAAAAAAAATGATTAATGCAATGGGAGAAGGCAATAAGTGGACAAATTTATCCAAACTTGAGGACGTAGTTTCTAAGCTCAAAAAAGACCTAGATGAAAGTTAAGACCACACCTTTATTATGTTTTTTAATTTCTGTCCTTAATGCTCAATTTGAGTGGAATATTAAACACTTAATTGATAAAAATAATTATAAGTACACTCCTTTATCTGATGTGCCATACACAGGTAAAGTGTACAGTAATTATTACAATGGAGAAATAAAAGTATCAGGAGCATACGTTAGCGGAATTAAAGATGGTTTATGGACTGAATGGTATAATAATGGAAAAAAAATGAAACAAGAAAGGTATGAAAATGGAAAGAGGAATGGAGGTTGGAGTTGGTGGTATTATAATGGGAAAATTAAACAACAAGGTTCATATAATAACGGACAACAACAGGGCCTCTTTTTTCGATGGTATAAAAGCGGAAATAAATTTCAACGAGGATATTTTGAAAAAGGTAAATTACATGGGATTCTTACAGAATGGGGTGATAACGGTTATAAAGAATCAGAAAAAATGTTTAAACACGGTACTCAAGTTGAATATTTTTATGTTGATGATGTATACTCTGATGGTAATAATAAATTAAATGCCATGATAGTAGAAGGTGACTATCATGGCCCCTTTACTAAATGGTTTTATAGTGGCGGTAAAGAACAAGAAGGGAATTACAGTTTTGGGAAAAAAAATGGTTTATGGGTTTATTGGTACAAGAATAATAAAAAAAAAGCTGAGGGGAATTACACAAAAGGCATAATGGATGAGGGCTGGAAATATTGGTATCAGAATGGTCAAATTATGCAAGAGACAGTACAAGATGGAACAGAAAAAAAAACTGTCTACTGGTATGAAAATGGTTTGAAAAGCGCGGAGAGGAAAACTGATACTTTAAAAAGAAGCGTTGAAGAAATTTGCTGGGATAAGAATGGCAACCAATGTGATTGTATGAAAATATTAAATTGGGTAGGGAGTATCAAAAAAGAATAAAAATTAACTAGATGTTATAATTTTGATTTTTTTCAATGCAAAAAATCGCTTGTAATAATATTTGGTTAAATCTGTGTTAATAGTGCAAAAATTATTAGAATAAATGAAGAAAAATCATTCATTATTAATCCTGATGATTTCAATAGGCAAGATTTATAGCCAAGACATAATACATGAGATTATCAGAGATGAGTCTGGTCTTTTAAAAAAGATACAGTATATAAAATTAACAAAAAACAGCTCCTTTAAAATCAGAGAAATTGATTTTTATGAAAACGGAAATAAATCCACATCAAAAAATTTTAATAAGTACGGAGATGTAAAGGAGGTGTTTGAGTGGTATAAAAATGGTCAAAAAAAACTTGAAAAATATTTTATCAATGGAACCAAGAATGGGATCTGGAAGGAATGGTATCAAAATGGAAATATGAAAAGCGAAATAAATTATTTATCTGATTTGTATAATGGTTCTGTTATGACCTGGAATGAAAAAGGACAAATTAATTATCATGGTAATTTTATTGCAGATACCACAAATAATATAAGTAAAGAGAATGGTTGGGTTACCGAGTGGTTTGACAATGGACAAAAAAAATCAGAGCGACATTATAAAAATGGACAGCTTGATGGGTTTTCCTATAGATGGTATAAGAATGGACAAAGGTTAGAAACTGGAAAATTTTATAATGGAAGTGGTATTGTTTACACATGGGACGTGAATGGTAAAAAAATTAATGAAAAAACCTATGAAAACGGCATTGAAACTAAAGATTAAGTAATAAAATATTTGTAATGCAGACGCTTAGACGATTTTTTTTAAGAGTTATAATTCCAGTTTCATTAATCTTTTCGCAAACGAAAGAGTACAATATCAAAGATATCGTTCAAAAGAATGGGGTTTATTACAATAATTATACTAATGAGAAAGTAAATGGTTTTGTTTTCCAGTTGAAAAATAATTTAAATATACCAGTTGGAATGGTAATCGATGGAAAGAAGCAAGGTAATTGGGTTGAGTGGTCAGAGAGAGAAATATTTAAGGAAAAAGTTGAATTAGAAAATATACGAATCCCAGGATCGAATAATTTTAAAAAAAACATTTCAAAAAAAAATATTATATCTAGAGAGACAAGTGAATTTTTAGTTGCCAAAGAAAATGGTATAGATAGATTTATATTAATTTCAACACATCTGGTTTTTTACGATAGTTTGGGCTCTATAATGGAGGAGTCATTTAAATATTATGATTCTTCAGGAAAACTGCAGAAACAGGCATATAGAAAATTTAAATATAATTTTAGTGGGAATAAAAAAAAGCTAGAAATTCTTACATTGAACGAACGCAATTTAATTATTCAGAAACAAAATCTCATGTATAACAAGCACGGAAAATTACTTGAGCAAACTATAGAGGATCCAAATGGATTAATAATTAAAAAAATTTCAAATCATTACGATACAGCTGGGGAACTTTTACTTTCGAGCGATCATAGGGGCAAGGGGGAAAAAATAATAAAGTATTTTTATGATGATTTTGGTAAAAAAATAAATGAGGAATACGTAGAATATCTAGCAAATAGTAAAGATTTTAGAAAGGTTCACAGTTCATTTTATTATGATAAAAATGATAAATTAATACAAATTGAAAATAATCATTTCCGAATATTATACTCTTATGATAGTAAAAATAATCTTAAGGAATCTAATAAATTTTTAAAGGGAGAGTTAGGGACACTAAAAGATCGAGTTGTGTCGAAAACTATTTTTAAACATTTCTACGACTAAAAAGCATTAAAAAAAGTTTTGGTTCTGGAGTTTGTGGTCTTCTTTATGTATTTTTGATGTTTAGTTTATATTGATTAATATTAAATCACTAGGAAAATTAATGTCACAAAAAATCACTAATCAGAAGTTTAAAGAACATATCTTAACCCTAATCATTGACAAAAATAATTACAGATATGTTGAAAGACAAAAAATGGTTATGAAAAAAATCATCTATATTTTAGGAGAAGAGAATTGGCTTGACGAAGGATATACCGATTCACAAATTAAATTTTGTAGAAATTTTTTAATTGATTACGCTTTCATATTTGCAATCAATGAACTAATAACAATACAAAATGATAATGGTACTTTAAAAGTAATGCCGGGAGTTAAAAAGTGGACGGAAGATTATGAGAATAAATTTTTAGTAACATTTTTAAAATCGAAAGAAACAAAAGCCATATCCAAAAATATTTTGAATTCTGACCACAAAAAATTCATTTCATCAATGAATAAAATTTTAGATTGTAAAAATGATGACCAATTGGTAAAAAGAATAATTAACCTAGGTAAAAAATATGATATAACAGAAGATGATTTGCTTTCTGAGAGAGGATATTCTCTGGATTTAGAAGGGAAAATTTTAGATAAAATTTGGTCAAATGTATAAAAATATATAACGGTTGTGATTTGTTTTTTAATTTTAAACCCTTACACCTTTTTTATTTAATTCTACTCCATAATATTTCTTTTTCTTTAATTAGTAGCCAAGACACCTTGGGCTATAGATCACAATTCCAGCTAGCTTTAGAGCATTACAAAGCCTCTAGGTTTCAACTTGCTGAAGAAAAATTTCATTCAATTTTAACCATCCATAAAGACTATATTGACCCTGTTTCACAGTTGATGATAGCTAAATGTCAATACCGCCAAATGGAGTTAGAAAAAGCATATAGATCATGCAAATCATATTTATTTAATTATCCTAATAGTCCATATGAGGAGCATGTTCTTACAATGATGGGGGATATTCTATTATCTCAAAATCAAGTCTCCTCTGCATTTGAGCGATACCTGAGTGCCTTTTCTACAGCAATAGACACTGTGAATAAAAATAGTATTAGAGAGCGGATTGTTAAATGTATAGCCAATGATATAAATCCACATATTTTGGAGGGTTTGTTGTTTAAGGAAAAAGATGAAAAGAATAAAAATATATTAAATCTTGCTCGCGCATATGGAGCATGGAAAGATGGAAATCGTTATGATTTAGAGCTAGCACTGAGAGGAAGGAGGGTGGATGAATTTAAGGGAAGGTTTAGATATTTATTCAAATCGCTTCAATCATCTTTAGATGGTGAAATACGAAGCCAAACTACGATTGCAGTTGCATTACCTATAACAGGATTTGATACTGAAAAGAGCCTTTCCTACTTATTTGGATTGTCTGAATTTGTTGATCATAATTCTGCTTTATTATCTACAAGATTTTTAGTTTTCAACACAGGAGGAAATGATGTAAAGACATTTAAAATAATTAGAGATATCATTCAAAATAAAAATATCACAGCAATCCTTGGACCATTGTCAGATACGAATATTTTAATTGCAAGCGGTTTATCAAGGACCCTACCAATTTTGGTACCAAAAACAGAATTGGCTGAAATAGCAGATATAACTCAAAATGTGTTCTTTCTAACACCATCTGATAAAATTATTTCAAAAAGGATTGCACAGATTCTAGTAAATGAACACAAGTATAAAAAAATTGCCATTCTTTCGCCGGGCGACCTAAAATCAGTTAGGAAAACTAAATTTTTTATAAGTGAGCTAAATCAGTTAGGTATAGAACCAGTTGTTATTGAATGGTATTATGGAAAACCTGAAAATATATCGAGGCAATTCAAATCAATTAGAAAAAAAGCATGGTCTTTGGTACCCGAAAAAAAAATCTCAGAGAAGGCAATGGGCATGTCTATTGATAGTCTAGAAGGACTTTTTGATGTAGATGTTAATGATTTTTTTGATTTCCCTGATGTAAATCAAGAAGGTAAAATGTCAAAAAAAGATTCTTCTAAAGTAGTTTTAAATACAATTCAGGCCCTCTACTTACCGATTCTTCCAGATGAGTTAACTTATGTAGGTACTCAAATTCCAATGTATAATTTATCTTTAAAAATCATTGGTAATGAAAATTGGATTGACATTGATAATCTAAACCAAGCCGTAATAGGTCCTCATGTACAGGGTTTACAAATCATAAGTGACGTAAGATATTCTAATTTACCAGATGATGTTTTGAGGTACAGCAATTTCCTTGCTCTTGGATATGACCATGGAGATTTCATTAATTCGATCAGTGAAAAATCGTTTGGTTCAAAAAGATCATTTTTGCAAAATTTAAGAAATAAAGGCAGATTTCAGGGACAGAATAGCTCGATTAGCTTTGGTGGAGTTAATCATAACATTAACCAAATTGCTGAAGTTTTGGAATATAGATCAAAAACAATCAACTCTTTAGGAACTTACCAAGGTGACTCAATAAGAGTTACCCTACCTTAACTTTTATGATGTTTTGGTTGGATTACTCGAAAAATTTTAAAAATGATAAAATAAAAGCACTTTTTTCGATTTCAACAGAAACAAATGAGGAAGAGCTATCTAGGGAAAGGTTTGCAAAGCTAGCTAATTTCAATCCATTAAAACTTATAGTACCAATTCAGACTCATTCTACAAATATAAATTTAATTAATGAACCTGGATATTTAGATAATCTCGATGGAGTATTTAGCTCAAAAAAGGAATTGGTGTGCACACTTCAGGTTGCGGATTGTCTTCCAATTTATTTCGCACATATTTCAAGTTACAAAATTGGACTTGTGCATGCCGGTTGGAGGGGTTTGGCTAAAGGTATAATTAAAAGCGTAAAAAATTTATTTTTAAAAAACAATTGGTGTATTTCTGATTTCAATATTGTTATTGGTCCATCTATTCATTCTTGTTGTTTTCTTGTTAAGGAGGATGTGATAAAACATTTTGAATCAGAGTTTTATCAAAAAATAAATAGTTCACAATTCTCAGTAGATTTACAAAGTTGGGCAATAAGTCAGTTACTTGAGATAGGGGCGAGGCCTGATAACATTTTATCTGTTGGAGATTGCACCTGTTGCTTGGGTGATAAATTTTATTCCTATAGACGAAACGGTGCAAATGCAGGAAGGATGATAGCTCTAATTGGATTGGATAATAAATAAATGGATTACTGGTCGTGATAACAAATTTTGAAGCACTTTTTCTTGGCGCAATCCAAGGCTTAACAGAGTTTTTACCTATCAGTAGTTCAGGGCATTTAATTCTAGCTCAAGAATTAATCGGGGTTAAGCAAATAGGTAATGAATTAGAAGTTTTGGTACACATGGGAACACTTATCAGTATTATTATAATTTATCGTAAAGACATACAATTATTATTATTCTCAATAAAAGAAAAAAATACTCAGTTTTATTTAGTCTGTATAATTACCGCTTCGTTTCCTGCTGCTTTTTGTGGTTTGATGTTAAAAGACATAATTTCTCCGTTATTTGAAAATCTTATTTCTGTTGGTCTTGCACTTATGGTGACTGGAATGGTTTTATGTCTTTCTTCATTTGTGAGAAAAAAACAAGTTAAAAACCAAACTCTTTTTTTGTACTTTTTGATTGGGTGTGCCCAGGCTATCGCGATCATACCGGGTATATCAAGATCTGGTATTACAATAAGTGTAGCATTATTTTTAGGTTTGGCACCAAAAGAAGCCTCAAGATTCTCATTTCTACTAGCAATCCCAGTGATATCTGGGGCAGGTATTTTAACCTTTTTCGACGTAGTTGGTGAATTTCAAATTCCAGTTTCAAGTTCGATTATAGCATTTTTAAGCGCATTTTTAGTGGGTCTAATATCTCTTTCATGGTTAATCCGCTGGTTAGATAGCGGCAAGTTTTATTATTTTGGCATATATTGTTTTTTAATCGGTCTTTTGACATTGGTATTATAGAATGGATCTAATTACCATAATTTTCATAGGGTATTTATTCTTTTTGTTGCTTATTGGTTTAAGAACATTCAAATTTAATAAAACTCAAGAAGATTACTTGCTTGCTGGTAGAAGACTTGGGCCTTGGGTTACTGCTTTTTCCGAAAGGGCTTCAGGAGAATCTGCCTGGATGTTTCTAGCTTTCCCTGGCGCGGCAATCCTCATTGGCCTGGGGGAATCCTGGACAGTAATTGGTTTAATTTTGGGGATCATTGCATCTTGGTTTTTGATAGCTGAAAAATTGCGTATAGAAACGGAAAAGTTTAATGTTCTCACAATACCCGACTATTTACACCAAAAATATAAAGATTCAACAGGAATCATTCGTCTATTCTCATCGGTAATTATATCTTTTTTCTATACTTTCTATGTATCCGCTCAATTTCATGCATCAGGAAAAATTCTAAATTCCCTATTTAATCTAGATCCAATTTCAGGAATAACAATCGGTGCAGCTGTTATAATATTTTATACTTTGTTAGGGGGTTTTTTTGCTGTCGCTTGGACGGATTTTTTTCAAGGAATCCTTATGCTTGGTACTTTAGTTATTGTTCCAATTGTCGGGTTTATTGAACTGTCAAATTTTGAAAGTAATATTTTTGAAAGTTTAAAAAGTGCAGAACTAGTTTTTCAAAATGGAAATTCTTCCTTTTTTAAATCAAAAAATGGTTTTATTGCCTTAATGGTAGCATTGAATGGATTAAGTTGGGGGCTGGGTTACTTAGGCCAACCTCACTTACTCATAAGGTACATGGCAATAAAAAATGCAAATGATATAAATTATTCCAGAAGAATAGCTATTTTAATGGCTATTCCATCTGTTATTGGGGCATTTTCCATAGGATTAATCGCAGTATCACATCCAGATTTCGGGCCAACGTTTTTCCAAAACGTTGATCCAGAACAGGCCATGCCACTTTTAGCAAAAAAACTCTTGCATCCAATTCTTGCTGGATTATTTATTGCTGGAGCAGTAGCTGCAATGATGTCAACAGCTGATTCACAACTGTTGGTTTCAACATCTGCAGTAAGTGAGGATATGGGTTTAAAATTTTCAAAAATAAAAAAAGATTTAAATGAAGTTGCAAACAGCAGAATTATTACAATGCTTTTAGGTTTGATTGCCTATGGTATTGCTATTTTTTCGCAAATTACGGGTAAGACAATTTTTGGTGTGGTAAGTTACGCATGGAGTGGATTGGGATCAGCATTTGGTCCAGCATTAGTTATGACTCTTTGGTGGAAAAAGACTAGAAGGGAGGGAGTAATTGCAGGTTTGTTCGTAGGGTTTTTAACAACTATAATTTGGGCAAATTTTTCTGAATTGAGGCAGGTATTTACGGAGAGGTTATCGAGCTTTCTCCTTTCTTTTTTAGCTGTTTTTCTTGTAAGTAAATATTATAAAAATTCTTAATCATATATGAAAATAAAAGATGCTATAAGAAAGATAAATCACGGTACATTGGATCCAGTCTATTTCCTCAAAGGGGATGATCAATTTTTGCAATCCTTTTTTATTGAAAATCTTTCCAAAAAATATTTTATAAATAATGAACTTAATAAAACTTGGCTAACAACCGATGAACTAAGTGGTAATGAAATAATTGATAAAATTTCTACGGTCGATTTATTTCAAACGAAACAATTATTTATTCTCAAAAATCCCAATAAATTGAAGGGGAATGCTGCTAAAGATTTAATTTCTTATTGTGAATCACCATTACAAACAAACATAGTCATCTTAATCATCGATGAATACTCTGATCGATCAAATATGTCCAAAAAACTGCAAAATATTTTAGACCCAATTTTTGTTTCTTCACCATTTGAAAATGATATGAAAAAATGGGCAATTTATTTTTTTAAGATCGAAAAAAAAATAGTTCAGAATGATGTGGTTGATTTTTTAGTTGAAATAGCAGGTGATTCCGTTTTTCATTTAAAAAATGAAATTGAAAAAATATCCATTTGGTTAAACAATAAAAATCAAATTACCATTCAGGATCTAACTCAATTCTCGGAATTAAAAAGAAAAAGACAGCGTTGGGAGTTCCTCTCTGCAATAGGTGAATGTGATCTAGAGAAGTCAATCGTAATTGGAAAGATTATGATTACAATGGATGATAATTTTATATCACTTCTCTATCCCCTAACTTGCTTATTCCAAGAAATCTTGTTTTATAAACTAAATAATGGAACTTTTAACAATTTCAATCGTTATGTACCTATACCGCCTTCGATAAGAAAGCAGATTCCAAAATTTTCGAGGCTCTACACTAAAAATCAAATAGCGTACGCCTTAAAGTATTTGGGAAATATTGATAAAAAACAGAAAACGTCATTTTGCTCAGATGAGACAGAACTATTACAATTTATCAGTGGTGTCATTAACAAAAATTAAAAATAATAGAAAATTTGTTTACAGCGATGAACAATTAATCGCAGAATTTCAGTCTGGTGATGAATTAGCTTATATTGAATTAGTAAATCGCTATAGAAATAGATTGCTTAATTTTGTTTTTCAAATTTTGGGAGATTCAGATATTTCTGAAGACATTATCCAAGATACCTTCTTACGCTTATATGAAAAAAAACATTATTATAAAAAAATTGCAAAATTTTCAACTTGGATATATACAATAGCGCGGAACTTGGCAAATACAGAATTGAGAAAAAAAATTCGGAGAAAAACTTCTGTATTTAGTCAAATCTCTAAACATGACTATGATTACGAACTACCATCCTCGCAACCAGAAGTTTCTCAAGAATTTGAGAATGATTATGTGGGCAAACGAATTCAAAAAGCTATTAATCAACTACAAGACCCATTTAAGGAAGTTATTATTTTGCGAGATATGCAAAACTTATCATATGATGATATTAGTCTTATAATTGATGTCCCAATTGGTACGGTAAAGTCAAGAATAAATAGAGCACGCTTGCAATTGCAAATAGAATTAAAGGATTTAAAATAAAAGGAGCATGTATATTTAATGAATCGTTATGAGTTTGAAGATTTAATTTCAGATTATATTGAGAATAATCTTTCCCTATCAAAAAGAAAAGAGGTTGAGCAGTATTTAAATGAAAATCCTGAGTCTCAACTATTAATTAATGAAATAAGTTCTAACATGGAGAAGGTAAAAAGTGTACCCCAGCTTAGTGTTGATGATAATTTCAATCAAACGCTTAAATCAAAGCTGATGAAAAAAAATAATCAAAAATACTTTAAAAGTAGTAATGATAAGAAATCTTTTTTTGGTTTCACTTTTAATCAATCTTTACTGTTCACAGGGCTAACAATTTTATCTGTTTTTACAACTATTCAGTTATTTACCGACAACACACAAAATACCTCTTCAGCTGGGAAATATTACTCAAATGAATCTGATGTTTTACCAAATACACCCTTTTTGAAACAAGAAAAATCAAAGCCAATAGTTTCAGAATCAAACTTAGATAGTATTGATGTCCAAAATAAACAAAACCGAAAAAGAGGGATTTTGCAAAAAATGGAATTTGTCAATGATTAATTTAATTTAAACCGGTTTTAATACCCGTCCAAATATCTTAATTTTACCGACGGGAAAAATAACTTATGTCTGATTATCAGAACCAGTCTAATTTTACAAAAGCTCTTTTATTGTTTTGCGTGATAGTGTTTATTTTTGCACTAATAGCCGAAAATAATAATGCATTAGAAAGTCTATTGCGTTATTCAACCATAATTGGGGTAATTCTACTCTTGATATTTTATAATAAAACTTTAAATAATAGGGTTTTGAAAAAAGCTGAAGAAGCGTCGCCGGATAAAAAAAATAAAGATCATAATTCAAATGATAAATCATCTACTTCTGAAAGTTTATTTGTTGAGCTGCAAAGACTCATTTTCTCAACAGTTAAGGCAATTAATTCTGATTTTGAAACCGCTATATACTTAATTAATCCTAGTTCAAAAGTTTTCGAAATTCAATTAAATCAGAATTTAAATTTTCCTTCGGATGTTGATCCTAATAATTTAATAATTGTTAACTTGCTTCGAGAAAAAGGGAAAACAACCTTTCATCAAAAAGATTATCAAGAAGCATGGGAAGAGTTATTTGGCAACAAAACTTGGCGCGGAAGTGAGTGTCTTTTAGGAAGTAAGATAAACTACTCAGGTAGTACAATTGGTTTTGTCATAACGAGAATTAATCACTTCAGTGATATTACGGATAAAGATAAATCGGTTATAGCAGAATTAGGTCGTCTAATCTCATATGGGCTAAAAAATTTAGATTTTTTAGATTCTCAAATTAATAGCCTAAATGGCAAACAACGCGTTTTGGATCTATTGTCTGAGTTAAGTTTCAAGTCCCAGGAGTCAGAAGCGCTGGATCATTTTAATAATTTAATTAAAATATTTTTTAAGTTTGATTCACTCACAATTTCAACAAAATTAGATACAGGACAAAATTGTATTGTTAAATTGGCAGAAGGAATTAATACTGAAATAAAAGTTGGAGATGAATTTAATGTAAATGGCACAGTCCATGGTCTGCCGATTGTTAATGGTAAAGTAATAAACTCCACAAATTGTAAACAAGATTACCCTAATTTAGGCCGCTTTGCTACAGGTGCAAATGAAGATCTTTTATTTGGAGCGACTCTAGGGGTTCCAATTAAAATCGCGGGAGAAAATATTGGATCAATCATCTTAGAAAGAATTAGCTCAAATGCTTTTGATGAGCAAGATCAAGAATATCTTATTTTAATAGGTAACGTTATAGGCATGGCTTTGTACTGGATCAGAGAATATGACAAAATATACCAGGATGCAACTCATGATGGTCTTTCTAGTTTGTTGAATCATCAAACTTTCAAAGAAAGATTTAATGAAGAAATATTAAGAGCTGAACGTTTTCAACAGTGTATGACTGTGATAATGTTTGATTTAGATAAATTTAAACGTGTAAATGACACGCTTGGACATCAATTTGGTGACTATGTAATCAAAACGGTCTCTGGTATTCTTAAAGAGAACGTTCGTGTAATTGATTTAGTTGCTAGGTATGGAGGTGAAGAGTTTGTTGTTATTCTTATAAACACAACAGCAAAGAATGCGATGCCCGTTGGAAAACGGATAGTTCAGAATATATCCGATTATTTATTTTCAATGGATAATCAAGATGTTAGAATGACAATAAGTGCAGGAATGTCTGAATTCCCTACTCAAAATAGGTCAGTAGATCAGCTAATTGATTTAGCAGACCAAGCAATGTATAAAGTTAAAAAGCAGGGTGGAAATAATATTTTATTATTTAACTCTGAAAGTGGTACAGTAGATAAAATATGAAAAAATTGTCTTTATTATTCTTTTGGATATTTATCTGTTTTCAATTTTTAGTTGGCAGGGATCTTGAAAGTGATCAAGAATTAGCCCTTCATCACTTCATGGAAGCAGAATTTCTTGTGAGCCAAGGAAATTACGCATTAGCGATTCTTGAATTCCAAGAAGCGCTCGAGCTAGATCCAAATGCTTCAACAATACATGTTTCAATTGCAGAGGCCTATCGCAGACTTGGGAAAAACAATAGGGCTGAGAGCCATTTGCAAATAGCAATAGAACTTAACTCTGAAGAAAAAGAAGCATACGAGTTACTAGGAAAACTTTACACAATGCAAAAACGTTTTTCGCAAGCTGAACTACTTTTTAAACAATTAGTTGAACTGGATCCAAAAAATGCAGACTACTACTATGCACTTGCAGACCTTTCACGTATTCAAAAAAAATGGAATGATGCAATTGATTATTACATAAGATCATATGAAGTTAATTCATATTCTTTATATGGCTTAGAGCAAGCACTGCAATTATGTCTTGCTATAAATGATTTTGAAAAATCTGAGGAAGTATGCACTCTCCTAATAGAGGAGGTACCTGAAAATGAAAAATACTTATCAACCTTGCGAGATTTAGCATTATATAACAATAAATTTGAAAAAGCTCTTTTAACTATAGGTAAACTCGAAAAAATTAATGGGGTAACTGTAACCTCTTTACTTCAAAAGAGCGCATTGTATGAAGAATTAAAAGATTCTTTAAATGCTCTAGAAGTAGTTTTGATCGCTCATGAAAAAGATAGTGTGAATAGTAATGTTTTAAATAGGTTAAGTAATATTTTTCTTTCAAACAAAGAATTTGAAAAATCTAAGTTTTACAATGATATTTTAATCCAGAACTTTCCTGATGATCCGAGAGGTGTAATAAATGTTGCATTCTATTCCATCTATCAGAAATTATATGAAGATGCCATCAATACTTTGTTAATGCATTCAGAAAAATTTGAAAAAGAATTCACTATCCAATATTTATTAGGAACATCATATTATCAATTGAAAGATTACAAGAATTCTGAAAATTTCTTGCTGAAAGCTCTAAACATTTTTCCAGAATCCAGAAATACAAAGCATAATCTTGCATTGATATATGATAATCTGGGTCAGTGGTCAAAATCAGATGAAATCTATCTCGACCTTGTTACCTCTGATAGTAATGATGCGCAAGCGTACAATAATTATGCTTACAGCCTAGCTGATAGAGATGTGAATTTTGAGTTAGCATTGGAGTTAGCTGAAAATGCAATTAGGCTAGCACCGAAATCCGCTCCATACCTAGATACAATAGGTTGGATTTATTATAAGCTAAATGATTACGATACTGCTATCAAATACATAAAAGAGTCTCTAAGTATTGATTCAAGTAATGAAATAATTAAAGAACATTTGGATGAGGTGATAAAAGCTAAAGCAATGCAAAATAAAAAAGAAACTGTACATAAAGCAGATATTCAGGATACAAGTAAATCCGCTTCCCAAAAAAGTGATTAATGCGAATTCATTTTTTTTAGCAATCTCTGTTTTTCTGGGTTGTGTAAACCTTGAAAAAAAACCCATTAAAAATCAGTTATTATTTAAAGAAAATTCGTACGAATCCACCATAAAAAAATATAAATCATGTACTGGGAAAGGAGAAGTTTATTCAAAAAATATTTTTCCCGGTGTTTTAAAATTTGAATTTGTATCCCAAAACGACAGCTCTTTTTTAGAATTCAGAGACATAATTGGTAGGAGAGTACTTTTGGTATTAATTGATCAAAAGTCTGTTTCTGCATGGAATGTTTTAGAAAATAAACGTTATTCAAAAAGTCAAATTCTTAATTTATACCCTCCTTTATACTTGGTAGAATTAATCGAAATAACAAAGTTTTTATGGGGTTTTAAACCTGATTTATTTTCCGAAGTTCAAAATAATTCCATTGAATATTTACCCAAGGTCATTATTCATTACGAAAAAGATAGCTTAGATCAAATACGCCCATTCTCAGTTGAAGCTAAATTTGAAAATGAAACTATCACTCAATCGATTAAAATTAAAATAAAAAATAGAGTTTTCAACCCATCTAAAATAGATGTGAATAAAGTTTGGAGTATAGTTAATATTTAAAATGCAATTATCTATTATAATACCGGTTTTTAATGAAAATGAATCCTTACCACATTTAAAAAAAGAATTAAATGATGTTCTTGTTCGATTCTCAGATTGGGAAGTTCTGTTTATAGATGACGGATCATCTGATGGTTCCAGCGAATATTTAGAAGATATTTGCTCAAATGAAGACAATTATAGATTAATTCAATTTTATCGAAACTATGGAAAATCTGCAGCGTTATCTGAAGGTTTTAAAAATGCTGAGGGTGATTATATTATCACAATGGATGCTGATTTACAGGATGATCCTAAAGAGATTCCTAATTTAATTGAAAAGTTAAGAGAAGGCTGGGATTTAGTTTCAGGATGGAAAAAAATCAGATATGACCCAATAAATAAAACTCTTCCTTCAAAAATATTTAATTTTTTTACAAGAATATTAACTGGAGTCAAAATACATGACTTTAATTGTGGGTTAAAGGCATACAACAAATCTGTTATTAAATCGATTGAAATTTATGGAGGTCGACATAGATATATTCCTGCAATCGCTGGGCAACGTAAATTTAAAATTACGGAAATCGTTGTCAATCATAGGGCGAGAGAATTCGGTACAACAAAGTATGGAGGCTCAAGGATTTTCCATGGTTTTTTTGATTTAATCACCATTTTATTTCTCAATCGATATGATCAACAACCTTTACACTTCTTCGGAACTTTTGGATTAATTTCATTATTTTTTGGGATTTTAGTTGAATGTGTCGTCCTGTATTATAAATATGGTTTAGGCCAATCATTTTCTAAACATTTTGCACTTTTGATGCTTGGGGTAATGCTTATAGTTATCGGAATTCAATTTTTCTCAATTGGTCTCTTGGGAGAACTTTTAGCTCGGACCTCGCAAGGTCAAGAAAAAAGAGTAAAAAAGTCTATTTAAAAAAATTAAGTAGGTTTTTTTGAAAAAATATCAAAACTTATTACCAGATAAGATCTCAAAAGTAGATGTTATCACTGAGCGAATGAAAAGAAATTACTCCGAGCAATACTGGTACGGAGATTATTTTCTGAAAACCTTTGTTGATATAGATAATTTTAAAGGGAAAAGAATTTTAGAAGTTGGATGTTCAGCTGCTGGATTATTGAGATTTTTTGATGAAAAAGGTGCAAGTTGTTGGGGAGTTGATGTTTCTGAACCCTTGATTGATATCGCAAAGGTTTTAAATGATGATACCAGAATAAAGCTTTTTCATGGAGATATTTGCAATGATCTATTTTTAAAAAACTTTGAAAAAGATAGCTTTGACCTTATAGTTATGAGAGAGGTAATAGAACATTTAGAGAATCCAAGTATTGCTCTGGCACATCTTAAAATGCTTTTAAAAAATGATGGCTCACTCTTTATCAGTTGTCCATCTAAATGGTCTCCCTATAGTGGGCATCAGCAGATAGCAAATAATTTGATTTGTAAATTACCCTATTTTTATCTGCTGCCAGGGAAATCTTATCCCTTTTTCCTTAAGGTGCTTGGAGAAAATATTCAAAAAATTTCTTTTTTAGTGGAAACCAAATCGAGAAGAATTTCCATTTCTATGATTAAATCTTTGGTAAAAAATTTAAATTTAGAATTGCTTAGGGAAGAGTATTACTTTATCAGGCCAGCTTACAAATTTAGATTTAATTACGAAACAAAAAGAAATATTTTTTTTAAAATACCAATATTAGGTGACATGTTTACTAACGGGATGTTATTCCTTTTAAAGAAAAGAGATTAGGCAACTTATCAAAGATGTTAAATGGTCAAAAAAAATGTACTACAGTATAATTATTCCGGTATATAATCGTCCGGATGAAATAAATGAATGTCTTACAAGTTTAGAATCACAAACATTCAACAACTTTGAAATTGTAATTATTGAGGATGGTTCAGTTCAGAAATGTGATTTAATTGTAGACACCTTCAAACAAAAATTAAATATAAAATATTTCTACAAGAAAAATTCTGGACCTGGCTTTTCTAGAAATTTTGGTGCAAAAAAAGCTGAAGGTGAGTATTTAATATTTTGTGACTCAGATTGTATTATACCATCCAAATATTTCGAAGAAATTGACAACTGTCTTAAAAAAAAATACACTGACTTTTTTGGTGGACCCGATAAAGCTCATCAATCTTTTACAGATTTGCAGAAGGCCATAAATTATGCAATGACCTCACTCTTAACAACAGGAGGCATAAGGGGTAGTAAAAGTTATGCTTCTAATTTTCAACCAAGAAGCTTCAACATGGGAATATCAAAAAGTGCGTTCCAAGATGTTGGGGGGTTTGGAGTAATTCATCCTGGTGAGGATCCTGATTTAACTATTCGTTTGTGGAACTTAGGATATAAATCTCAATACATTCACAATGCTTACGTATTTCACAAACGAAGAATTTCATGGATGAGATTCTATAGACAAGTTTATAAATTTGGTATTTGTAGACCAATTTTAAACATCTGGCATCCTCAAACTTCAAAGCTGACCTATTGGTTCCCATCGGGGTTCATTCTTGGTTTTACTGCAGGTATTTTTAGTCAAATTTTTTACAAAAATAGTTTTATCTTAGCATTATTTTTAATTTACATTTCTTTAGTATTGGTTCATTCTTGTGCAAAAAATAAAAGTATAAATATTGCCCTTCTTTCGTTAGTAGCAGTTTTCATACAATTTATAGGTTATGGCACCGGATTTTTAAAATCAAATATCTTAATAAGAATTTTTCGGAAAAAACCTGAGCATGTATTTCCATTTTTATTTTTTAAAGATTAAAGAAACTAAAAATTAGAAATTTATGAAAAGCAATAATTATGGTAAAAAATATCAAAATTAAAAACACCCCAGATAAAACCAATAATCGGTTAAGTATTAGTACTAAAGACCAATCTATTGTGTTTATAGTGTTACATATTCTTATTCATGCAATACTACTGGAGCCAATGTTTTTTGATGCAAATGTGCCACAAGGAGTTGATGTAATTGGATCGATCGGACAAAATTCTCAGTATATAAAACATCAAAATCAATCTGGAGAAACTGCACTTTGGAACCCATATGTTTTTGCTGGTAATCCAATATACTTTAAATTAAATGCTCAAATCCCGTCATTTGATAGTTTGATAAACTGGCTTGGTAAATATTTTGGAATGATATTCATCTGGTATCAAGTTGGGGGTATCATTCTTTTTTTCTTTCTGAGATATTTAGGAATGTCACCAATTGCTGCCTTTTTTGGGACAATTTCCTTTACTTTTTTTCCTCATTATCATGCTATCTGGGTTGAGGGTCACTATGCAAAATTAAGAGCGGTAATGTTTATACCCGCTGTTACTTTTTCAGCAAAATATTTTTTTGATTCCCGGAAAATTTTTGCTGCAATATGTTTTGCATTAACATTTGGCAATCAAATAAGAACCCATCATTATCAGATAGTTTTTTACACCGCGCTATTAGTATTTGCGATAGGTCTTATTCCATTATTAAAAGATTTAATTGAGAGAAAAATAAAAACATTTGCTTTTTCTTCATCTGTTCTATCAATTAGCATTATAGCTTCCATCCTTTTGGCTGCGCAGCCACTTTTTCTCGCAAAGGAGTATCTTCCCTACGCTGCTAGGGGCGCGCATACAATTGATTTATCAAAAAACAATGTTAAGGAAAAAGAATTGTCTGGACTAGATATTCAATCTGCGACGCAATGGTCAACGCATCCTTCATCCATTTTGGGTTGGTTAGTGGCAAGATATCAAGGTGGAATGTCTAATGAAAAATACAACGGAAATAAGTACCCACATTTAGTGGGGCGGTCTATACCAAGCTATTGGGGATCGATGCCATTTACACAGTCTTATGAATATTTTGGACCAGTAGTAATTATCATGACGATTTTTGGATCATTTTATTATCGAAAAAAAACATTAATAAAGAGCTTGGTTTTGATTTGTTTATTTTTCGTTCTATTGTCATTTGGCAGGCATTTCCAAAGTTTTTATGAAATGTTTTTCATTTATTTACCATATTTTAAGAATTTTCGCGCTCCGATGATGTCGATAAATATTACAGCATTTATTTTCGCAATACTTTGTGCTTTTGGATTGAAAGCTTTCCAAGAGAAGATGAAAGCGGAGGACAAAACCATAATTTTTTGGATCTTTTGTTTTTTTATTTTTTTAGGAATCACTTTGTGGTTTAGATCCGACCTTTTAATTTTTTCAAAAACAGGTGAGAGACTTCAAGCTCAAGCCGAAATTATAGTCAAAAACATAAGAAAAGAATTTTATATTACTGATTTGAAAAGATATTTTTTGTTGCTGATGGCTACCTTTGGAGCAATTATTTTCCCTATTTTTTATAAAGGGAATCAATTTATAAAAAAACCAGCAAAAGTATTTTTTAGTGTTTTTTTATGTGCTTTTGTTTTAGTTGACTATATTTCGATAAATGGGAGGAAAGATATAAAATATGTAAATCGAGAAAAATTAAAGAAAAATTATTTTAAACTAACAGCAACAGATAAATGGCTTTTGGATCAACCAGGTATTTTCAGAATATTTCCTGTTGGCCGTTTATTCAGTGATAATAGATGGAGCTATTATCATCAAAACATAGGCGGGTACAGTCCTGTAAAAATGAACCGTATTGAAGAAATAATAAAAAACTGTTTATATGTTGGTATTGATGGCAAGCCTGGCTTGAATGAGAATGTATTAAAAATATTAAATGTAAAATATATAATAAGCGAAGCAGAAATAAATCATTCTTCGTTACTTCTTTCTTTTCAGGATCCTAACACTGGGTGGTTTACTTATCTTTACGAAAACTATTTACCCAGAGCATATTTTACTGACTCAACCGATGTGGTTCTTGATCCAAGAAAAAGGCTTGAATCGATAAATCAAATAAAATTCAATCCACCAACAAACGCACTAATTGAGGAAGACTTAAATTTTATTTTTCAAAAACCTAATAATCCGTTTATAAAAATGTCCTATTTCTCGCCTAACTCAATTGAGTGGGATGTAAATACAGATAAAAATTCTTTACTTGTCATATCTGAAAACCCTTATGAACCTGGGTGGAAAGCTACAGTAAATGATAACAATGTGAATATCTTTGCTGCAAACCATGTCAATATAGCTTTGCCAATACCTAAAGGAAAGAATACAATCAAATTGACATTTCATCCTGATTCATTTTTCTTTTATAAATCATTGGAACTGTTTGCAGCGTTATCCATTTATTTTGCACTTTGTGCAATATTTTATATTCATTTTAGGTACAGGAAGCTGATCTGAGCCTTTTAACTCATAATCGTTTGAAATTAAAAACCGTTAATTTTTCTTATTCAGATTGAAAAAAGTATTAATCATTACTTATTATTGGCCACCAAGTGGTGGTCCTGGTGTGCAGAGATTTTTGAAGTTTTGCAAATATTTTCATGATTATAATTGGGATCCAATTGTTCTCACTGTAGAAAATGGAAATTTTCCCAATATTGATATTAGTCTTGAAAAAGATGTCTCTCCTAGAATCAAGGTTGTTAAAACAAAAACCATAGAACCTTTTTCAATCTATAATAAATTAATTGGTTCCTCTGATCGCTCTATTCCTATAACTATCAGTGCGAAAAAAGAAAAAGGGATAATCAAAAAATTGTCCCGTTTTCTTAGAGCAAACTTGTTTATACCAGATGCTAGGATTGGATGGAAGGGATTTGCAATTTGCGCAGCAAAAAAAATTATATCAAAAAATGATATCAAAGCAATAATTACAACGGGACCACCGCAAAGTACTCACTTGATAGGTTTATCTTTAAAGAAGAAATATAAAATTCCTTGGGTAGCAGATTTTCGTGATCCTTGGACGAATGTATATTATAACAAATATCTTCCACGCACGGATAGGACTGTTAAAAAAGACAAAATATTAGAAAATAAAGTATTAAATGCATGTGATGCAGTTACGGTTGTAAGTAGGGGGCTCTCTGATGAATTTTTAAAAAGAAATAAACATATACAAGTAATTTATAATGGCTATGATTACAATGACATTCACAAAGCAAACAATATAACTACAGCTGAATTTAATTTAGAATACATTGGTAATTTAAAATCAAACCAAAATATCAAAGAACTTTGGGAGGCTTTGGATGAACTTCTTGATGATTATCATGAACTTAAAAATAAATTCAGTTTAACTTTTACAGGAAATGTCAACGTTGAAATACTAGAATTAATAAAGGATTTTAAGCTTTTAAAAACTTGCCTGAATGTAAATAATTATGTGACTCACAATAAAGCTGTTGATCGTATGATCAACGCAAACTTGCTGCTATTTATAATTCCGAAGACTAAAAATAATAATTTAATAATGACTGGAAAGATTTTTGAATATCTGGCAACAAGAACACCTATCCTATCAATTGGACCTATAACTGGTGAGGCTTCAAACTTATTAGATACTGTTGGTCGAGATTCAATGATTGAATATCATGACAAAAAGACAATCAAGAAGCAAATAAAAAAATATTTTTCCAGATGGTTAAAATTAGATGGGAGGAAGGTTTTTCACAATAGTGCAAACCTAGAAAAATTCTCAAGAAAAAAATTGACAAAGAAATACAGCTTGCTTTTAAATGAGGTTGCCGAATGAAATCGGAAAGAATTGATATTTCAAAATTCAAAAAAGATTCTAAATTTTATGGAGAGATCCATTTAACACTTACAATAAAAGACTTTGATCTAAGATCAATTCAGGAAAGATATATTAAATCCCAAAATAATGTATCGGGCCGATCTGGGAGTGTCAATAGAAGAAGTGTATCAATTGGTGGATTAGCAACTTTAAAAATTCAAAATTCAAATATAACTGATAAAATTATTTTAGCAAAGTTTCCTGAACCTAGGGGCCTCGATAAAAAACAAGATATTTTCGCATTTTCTTCAAATAACGTCGTTTATGTTTTGACAAAAAATCAAATAAAAATAATTAGAAATAAATGGTTTAGTTATATTCATACTGTAGAAATTTCTAGTGATAGAAAGAACATTTTAATTTCTTCCTCTGGTTATGATTCTTTTTTCGAGTTTGACATTAAAACCGAAGAAAAAAAAATGGAATGGTTCGCTTGGGAAAATGGATTTTCTGAAAGTTATAACCCAAGAACTGGAGAAAAATTTGTTCTAACTCGGGATGAAATGCTTGCGAAAAAAATGCAGTTAAAAAATAAAAAGTGTCTTTTAATTTCGGATCCAAAAAATTATGTTTTACCAACTGCGATGAGAGCAGCATTTATCAACTCCGTTTCATATGATAAAAACAATCCAAATAAGGCTTTAGCTACCTTTTTTCATATGGGAACAGTTAACCAAATTGATTTAAATTCAGGAAAATCAAAAGTTATATTATCCAATTTAGTTAAACCACATGGAGGACAAAATTTTAAAAATATTTACTTAGCAACAAGTACAGGAAGTGGTGAAATTGTTTTAGGTGACAAAAATTCAGAACAAAGATTTTATGTTTCTAAACTTTCAGGTAAGCCAGATCATTTAAAAGACATTGAGTGGCTACAGAATACGCAATTTATTGGAAAATATTTAGTTGCAATCGATTCAAATAGGACTTCATTTATAATAATAGATCAAGAAAAAAAACTGTATGATTTAATAAATTACGATAAAAACTGGGCCGTGCAGGATATTACTGAGGGAGCGATTTCCCCATTACAAAAAAATCTATTAAAGAGCATAGATAATAAATAATAAGATGTTAGATGATCCATCGAATAATTTCAAAAGATTCTGCATATTTTGTATTTATTTGGCTTCCTCTTAAGCGTGCTAAACTATCGAACACCGATCTGTCATTATATTTTCTAAATTTTTGTGATTTGTATTGTTTAATAGCGCTCCATTTTGCATCTAAATGTTTTTGTTTGAGTTTTATGAACAAACGATTTGAAAAGTCGAAATTGTTCCATGGAATCTCATAGCCTAGAATACTAACGTTTTTAAAAGCTCTAACACCCTCATTGTGAATTACCGTGTGGTCCTGGTGAATGTCATTTGAGCTAGGTAGAAGTACTAGGTCAGGGTTGATACTATTTTTAAAATCAATCAATATGTCTAAGATTTTTTGTCTATAATCAGGAAAATTTCTAACAGGTATATTATGCGTTTGTATATTATCTAAACCTATTCCCAGATGACCAATAGCGTTATTTAATTCTTCAAAGAGTACTTCATCATCTAGGTTATCTGGAATTGATGCAGTACATGGGGAAAATGCAATATACCAAAACTCATATTTTTTTTCTAATATAAACCTATTAATTGTTCCTCCTGATGAGAATTCACCATCATCTGGATGGGGAGCAAGTATAACTGCTTTTTTCATTTTCAAAAATAATCAAATAAGATAATTCAGGCAAAGGTCAAATTACGATAAAATAAATTTATATATTTTATAACTATTTTTAATCAATTAGTTTTTTTATTCAACCTATTATGATTTACAAATAGTTTATTGATTTAAGAATGGATTCATAAAATTTTTAAAAAATCAATCTTTTTGCGTACTTAGTTCTAAATTTAACTACTTAAAAAAATGTAACATTAAATGAAATCACCAAAAGAAATTGGGAACTGGTACAACAGTTTTTCAAACAAGCAATTAAAAACAGGAATTAATCTAAGACACTATAGAATTATGGATTTTTTAATTGAGTCTGGTTTGCAAAAAAATAGCAATGTTCTTGAGGTCGGTTGTGGTATTGGTACCCTGACAAATTTAATTTGTAAATATATTTCAAAAGGTACTATCGATGCAATTGACATAAGCTCTGGTTCAATAGATATCTTAAAAAAAAGGCTATATCGATATAAACAAGTTGAAGCTTCTGCATTAGACATTTTGAATTTTAAAAGTTCCAAAATATATGATTTCATAATTTTACCAGATGTTCTTGAGCATATTCCCATTCAAAAGCATCAAGAATTATTTAATCTTTTTTCAAAACATATGAATCAAGAATCAACTATTTGTATAAATATTCCTCATCCAAAAGCCTTAGATTTTATTCGTATGACAAATCCTAATAAACTCCAGATTATTGACCAATCATTAGATTTGAAAGATTTATTAAACAATATTTATCCCAACAATCTTATATTAATTAATTACATTTCATATTCTTTATTTTCAAATGAAAATGATTATATTTTTATTAGTTTAAAAAAAAATAAAGAAGTAACCCTTACAAAGCTCCCAAAGTCTAAGATAATACTTAGGAAACTATTGTTTCGGCTTAAGTTCCTTTTTTCAAGAATGTAAACCTATTAATGAAAGAGACTATATTATATATATATCCGAAAAATTCAACATTTGCTCAAAAAGACATAAGTTTTTTATCTAAGGTTTATAATGTAGTTGTTCCAAACCACACTTGGAATAATAAACTTTTCATACCACTGAACTTCATAAAACAATTTATTTTTTTAATCCAAAATGTATTTTCTTGTAGAGCAATCTTTATAATGTTTGCTGGATATTGGTCATTGATTCCATCTGTTTTCGGAAAAATGTTTAACATTCCTGTATTTATTATTTTAGGAGGAACCGATTGTGTTTCTTTCCCATCTATTCAATACGGTAGTTTAAGGAAACCATTAATTTCATTTTTCATAAAGTGGTCACTGAAAATATCAAAAGTTCTTCTTCCAGTTGATCAATCCTTAATATTTTGTAAATATAGCTATTACGAAAAAGCAGAAAATAGCCACCAAGGATACAATCATTTTTTCCCCAAAATTTTAACTCCTTCTAAAATCATTCATAATGGCTTCGATCCAGGATACTTTATAAGTCCAAAAATAACAAAAACCCATAATTCTTTCATTGCAATAGCGCCTGTATCAGACATGACTAGATTCAAACTCAAAGGGATTGATGTTGTATGGGAACTAGCAGATAAGTTTGATTCGTGTTCTTTTACAATAGTAGGACTGAGTAAGAGTGTTTCCAACACAATAAAGAAAAAACCTAAGAATCTTGAAATTTATTCTCAAATGTCACAGGGTGAATTAAAAGATTATCTTTTTAAATCAGAATTTGTGCTGCAATTATCTATCTCAGAGGGATTTCCAAACTCACTATGTGAGGCAATGCTCTGTGAGTGCATTCCAATAGGTTCTTCAGTGGGTGGAATTCCAAACATAATAGATAAAGCAGGTTATATAATAAAAAAATCAAACTTTAAACACATAGAAAATGAATTTAAACAAATAATAAGAATTAGTTTAAAAAAACGCCTGGAACTAGGAAAAAAGGCTAGAGAAAGAGTAATTGAAAACTTTCATATCTCAAAAAGAGAAAGATTATTTTTGGATCTAATAAGGGATAACTAGTTTAATAAAAATAAAAAAATCAAATGTTTATATACTCAGGAAAATATAATGAAGATGATATTAAGTTCCTTGAACTAGAAGTTGATCATTTTGACAGAGAATTTTTCTATAGTAAAAATAAATCAAAAAAGTTTTTTAATGATGTAGTAGATATTAACATAAAAGATATTATTATTTTTATTGATGGTTTGATATTAAATAGTAGTGAATTGAAGAAAAAATATGAAAGTAATTGGGAAATTACCATATCTAAAATGTATTATGAACTTGGGTTTAAGTTTTTTAAGCATCTAAGAGGAAGTTTCTGTGGATTTATATATGAAAAAAAAACAAAGAAGTGGATTGTTTTTTCCGATCATATTGGCAGTAAACAGGTTTTTTTTTATGAAAATAACAATACAATAATTATTTCAAACAGTATTTCAAAGATTTATAATTTTCTTTCCAAATTTCCTATAAACCATACTTTATCAATTAACTCATCCTATATGCTGCTATCGTATGGTTTTATGATTGAGGACAATACATTATCTAAAAAAGTAAAAAGATTACTTCCTGGATATTTCCTTGAGTTTCGGAGTGAGGAAGTACTCAAGGTAATGAAGTATCATGCTATAGATAATTTTCCTATTAAAATGAGCTTAAACGAATACATAGAGAACTTAGATTATTATTTTAAGTTAGCTATAAAGAGGCAATTTGATAAAGATGTAGAATATGGTTATCAACATGCAGTTTCATTGAGCGGTGGTCTAGATTCAAGAATGACTAGTTTGGTGGCAAACGAAAATGGATTTACTAATCAATTTAATTTTACCTTTTCTCAAATTAATTATTTAGATGAAATAATTTCTAAATCAATTGCTTCAGATTATGGTCATGACTATTGTTTCATTCCTTTAGATAACGGTGAATATTTATTTGATATAGAGAAAATAATAAACCTTAATGGGGGAAATTCACTATACAATGGTTTAGCTCATGCTTTTTATGGCTATGATAATCTAAATTTTGAAAATTATGGTATTAATCATACGGGTCAACTGGGTGACGTAATATTGGGATCATATAACAAATCTAAAGTCCAAAATAAAAACTGGGATCTAGGAGATGGGGCATATTCCTTAAGAATGATTAAAGAAATAAATGCAAAACCCAAATTGCGTTACAGCAATTATGAACATTTTGTTTTATTTAACAGAGGATTAATTGGTACAAATACCGGTCTCCTGGCGAGTCAAAGGTATACGGAGACCATGTCTCCATTTTATGATGTTGACTTTATGGATTTTGCTCTTTCAATACCAATTGAACTTAGATTTAATCACTATATATACATTAAATGGATTCTTGAAAAATATCCCAAAGCTGCAGATTATAAATGGGAAAAAACAAATGATAAAATAACTTCAAAACAATGGATAAAATACAAACACAGGTTATATACATTAAATGAGTTTAAGAATAAAACTTTCAATGAAATTTTAAAAAGATTGGGTTTGAACTCATACATTAAAGGTATGAATCCATTTGATTATTGGTACAAGTCAAATCCTAGATTGAGAAAATTTATAAATGAATATTATAATGATCATATTAACTTGGTCGCGGACGAAAAATTAAAGAAGGATATCAATTACGCATTCAAGAAATCAAGATGCTCTGAAAAATTGCAAGTTTTATCCTTGCTTGCAGCTATAAAGTTATTTTTTTGTAGCTGAAATAAGTAATCAAAAAAACTATATAACAAAAGTATTAATTTGTTTAAAAAGTAGAGTCTATAATTAATGTCAATTCGTGCCCCTGTAAGTGAGATAGGAAAAAGTACCATAATTTATGGCTTAGGAAGTATTTCCGCAAAAATAGCTGCGTTTATTCTCATTCCAGTTTACACTAAATTTTTATCTTCTGAAATAGTTGGTACCATTGCACTGATTGAATTGTTAGAAACTTTTTTTATTGGCATTGGGCAAATGGGAATAATTCAGGCTGTCTGGACATATATTCCCAGAGAAAAAAAATCTATGCAGCGTCAGATAATTTTTTCGGGATTCCTTGGGATCATAATTGCAAATATAATTTTTTTGTCGATATTTTTAATTTGGAGTTCAACTTTTTCAAAATTAGTTGGTTTAAATAAAGAAAACAGCTACTTATTCTATTTCGTAATAATTAACGTATTATTACAATTTGGTAGCATTTTCCAATTATCAATATTGCAATATCAAAA
>CEQP01055045.1_pt1 | contig 40516 bp, 35 predicted proteins | sample 356291 | NCBI WGS metagenome assembly CEQP01 (sample SAMEA2621221, study PRJEB7988) | marine metagenome | isolation source: saline water (ENVO:00002010), including | reverse complement strand
ACTCTAACTCAATTGATTTTGGGGGATATACTGACCCTTCATTAATTCTTATTATTATATTTCTTGCCACAGGTATTAATTCCAATAGAATTATTGGCCTTGCTTTTACAATTTTTTTATACTTATCAATTAATGATTACGTAGGTTATGCTGACACTTTTTCAAAAATTTTTCTATTTCTTACTTTTTTTTATTTTATTAGAAAATACTATTGGCGATCAACAATTAATGATGTGTTAATGATATTTTCTTTTTTGATTTTACATTCTTTTTTAGTTTTTGCCATTTACAGGCATCTATATAATGTAAATTTGATAGATTATGTCAATATGGTGACGATACCGCTTTTATATAATTCTTTAATTTCAATTATTATGTTATTTATGATTAAATATACTTCATGGCCTCATTATCCAGAAAAAACTTTTCAATCTTAATAGTATTAGTTTTCGTAGCTATCATCTTATCAAGGCTCTTTTTTTTACAAATCATACAGGGTGAAAGATATCATCGAATATCAAAAAATAATTTTTTAAAAGAAGTTCTTGTGCCTTCACCGCGTGGTGATATTTTAGATAGATTTGGAAGAAAAATAGCAATCAGTAAACCAATCATTAATCTTTACATGAAAGTAAATGTTTCTGAAGAAGAGACAAGAATTAAAGACTTTCTTACTAACAAACTAAATCTAGACGAGAGAACCCTAAAAAAAATTAAATTTGAAAAATCACCATACATTTCCAAAAGAATATTATTAAAAAAAGATTTGGATATAAATCTGATTTATCAATTAGAACCTTATATAGATGAGTTTGAATCTCTAGAACTCTTAATAGATTATTTAAGAGTTTATCCATATGGAGAAGTCGGTGCACATAAAATTGGATATCTAAGAACAAACGACAAAAGAGATTTGATTTATGGTTCATTTTTGTCCAGTCGTTCTGGTGCTTCTGGCCTAGAAAAAAAATACGATACAGTTCTTCAAGGTAGGCTTGGAGCTAAATTTTTACTTGTCGATAATCAGGGAAAAGAGATAGAAGGTGATGAAGATAGCGCTGTAGCTATTGAAACAAAAAGCGGAAAGAATATTTCTTTAACAGTTGATATAGAGTTAGAAAAATTGATATACGAGGCCTTCGGTAAACTAAATGGAGCCGCAATGGTTCACGACATAAGCTCAGGGGAAATTTTAGCTTTGGTTAGCAAACCTTCTTTTGATCCAAATTTGTTTGCACAACCTATATCCAATAAGAATTGGAAACAATTAAATAGCGACGAAACAAGACCATTTATGGACAGAGCCCTGCTTGCTAGTTACCCACCTGGTTCAATTATTAAAATCATAACTGCTACAGCGGCACTTGAGGAAAAAGTTATAACAAAAGATACTAAATTACATTGCCCAGGTTCCATCAACATAGGAGGAAGAAGGTTTAGGGATTGGCTTAAAGGTGGTCATGGAACAATCAATGTAGAACAAGCAATTATCGGATCAAGCGATGTTTTTTTCTATCAGGTCGGATTAAAATTAGGCATTAAAAGATATAGCAACTGGTTAGAAAAATTCAGAATAGGGCATTCTACCAAATTACCATTCGCACAGAACGCTGGAACTGTACCTAACCAAAAATTTATTAAGAAGTATTTAAAAGGAAAATTCTACCCTGGCGATATGGCTAATGTGTCCATAGGACAGGGCTATTTAACACTCAATGTGGTTCAGGCATCAGTTATGACTTCAATCATTGCTTCTAATGGGTATGTACCGAGTTTGCATATAGTTAAAAAAAATGAATCTTTAAAAAATGAAAAAATAGAAATTCGTGAATCAACACTAAAAACTGTTCAAAAAGGATTATTAGGTGTAATTAATGACAAGAAAGGTACAGGTGGATATGCTAGAGATGATGGAAAACTCGCAGGAAAAACAGGAACAGCTCAGGTGATTTCTAAAGATGCAAGACAATATGGGTACGGAAAGTTTAGAAATCATGGATGGTTTACAGCGTATTATCCATATGATAATCCTAAAATCGTTATTTCTGTATTTGCTGAACATGGTAGCTCAGGTGGTGCAGCAGGAGGACCTATTATTAAAAAAATTGTTAGATATTACAAAGCAAACTATATAAAGGAAAAAAAGAAGAAGGATATATAGCATGACTTTAGTCGACTTATGGAGAAGGCCAGAATTTAAAATAATTTTTGCTGGTTTTTTTATTATGACACTCAGTTTTATAAATTTATTGTTTATTGAAGATGTACCATTTTCAAAATCTTATGCATTTAGACAAATTTTTTGGATTTTTATAGCACTTGCCATGATGTTAGTCATAAGAAACTTAAGACCTAAGGTGATAAAAGATTTATCAATCCCAATATATGTTATATCTATAATCCTACTAGTGGTTGTTCTCTTTTTTGGTCAAAAGATTTCTGGTGCAAAAAGTTGGATTAAATTTGGAAACCTTATTTCATTTCAACCATCTGAATTTGCAAAAATAGCATTCATTTTCATTATTGCAAAATTCTATTCAGAACTCGGAGCTTATTCGAAATCTTTCATAGTTAAATATATTTTGGGGGCACTGTTGCTTGTCCCCCCATTTATCCTAATTATTATTCAGCCAGATTTTGGTTCAGGGTTTATGTTGTTGCTTGTTTCTTTATCTATAATATTCACTTTTTCATACAATAGAGGGATTTTGATTGGAATCTTTTTAGTATTTTCAATAGTCTCAGTACCAGTATGGAATAACTATCTTAAAGATTATCAAAAAGAGCGAATAATTAATTTTATTAATCCGGAAAAAGATCCTAGAGGGCATGGATATAACGCAATACAATCAAAAATAGCAATCGGTTCAGGCAAATTAGTTGGGAAAGGCTTTGGAAACAGCTCACAAGGTAGGTTTAGATTCTTACCAGAAAAACATACAGATTTCGCTTTTTCGGTATGGGCAGAGCAGACGGGTCTAGTTGGTTCCGCCTTTTTAATATTTTTATTTTCCTTTATTGTTGTATATCCTCTAACTTTTTTAAATCAAATCAAGGATCATTTTTTACAAGTTTTGCTTTTTGGTATGTGTTCATACTTTTTCTTTCATTTTGTAATTAATATATGTATGACTTTAGGCATATTCCCTGTAGTTGGAATACCAATAGTTATGTTTAGCTATGGTGGATCCTCACTACTATGTGCGTCAATAGCTCTTTCAGTTATTTCTCTCATTATTGCCGAGTATAGAGACTATAATCAACTAGGTGTTTAAAATGTATAGTCATTTGGAAAAGAGACTTCAGGATTATTCAAATTATAAGGATTTTATAAAACAAGTTGTTTATCTAGAAAATGTCGATTCGACTAACAATTACGCTTTATCCATGAATCCAAAAGAAGAAGGCGTATTTATTATTGCAAAATCTCAGACTGGAGGCAGAGGTAGGAATGATAGGTATTGGCACTCAATGGAAGGAAAGAGCATTGCAATGTCAGCTATAATAAATTACCCGAAACTCGCTGACCCTCCACCATCATTAATATCTCTTCTATCTGCAAATGCTGTACTCGATACATTATCGTCTTTTAATTTGCAGCCGAAAGTTAAGTGGCCAAATGATGTTCTTGTTAATTCTAATAAAATCGCAGGAATTTTATGTGAATCAAACTACGAGAAAGATTCTAAAAATTTCATTATTGTAGGGATTGGCATTAATGTTAATTTAGACGAGAAAGACTTTCTTCATGAAGGAGCAAATTATGCTATCAGTCCTACTAGCATCAGTATCGAACTAAGAAAACAATCAAGCCTTGAGGATATAGCTTATAAGTTGATAGATTCTTTTTGTTTTTGGATGCATGAATACAAAAGAAATAATCCAAGTAGGATAATAGAGTTTTGGGAAGAGAACTGGAATGACAAGAATAAAGAAGTATCTATTATTAAAAATGACAAACTATTAACAGGCATTGCCAAAAGTATTACTTCTAAAGGTGAATTGATTCTGGAAGTTGAGAACAATATAGAGTTAATTAATAGTGGCGAAATTAAGATTTAAATCATTTTTGTAATTTCTTCTTTAAGTTTAGACATTAAATCTGTCCATTGTTCTCCAGACTTATAGTCACTGATAGGTATTACTTTATTAATCTCTATTCCATTTGATGTAATACTTATATCATAGTCTTTTTTTCGTCTTAATATTTCTCCAAATTTAATTAAAGCCTCTACGCTTTCCTCATCTTTACCTTTAAAAGTTGATCTTAAGTTTACATTCTGCTCCATCCCTTCATAGAGAAGATTCCACATCGTACCAGGAGCAGTTAAAGCAAATCTTAAATCAATTCTTTTGTTGTCTTCAGTCAACTAAACACCCTTCTTGATTAAATCTTTTGGCAGCTCTCCATAATATGGAGAATCTTTCTTATACAATTCTTTTATCTTCTCTTTTGGCATGTCAGGCATGTCCTCAGTCAGACCTAAGGATCTACAAATATTTTTCAATTCTTGTTCTCTCTCGTCAATCGGATTAGGGTCAAGTATCATACCCGCTTCTTTTAGCAGTTCCTTTGTCTCTTTGTCCTCCTTTAAGGGTTTGCCATATCCATTGAAATGGAAGAGCCTATCAAATCTTTTTCGCGGTCTTTGATCCGGATCTTCTAGTGGATAACCAACAGTCATTGCCCATAAAGGAACAACATTTTCTGGAAGACCTAATACCTTAGGAAATGCTTGCGGATTTCTACCTGTTGCAATTAGACATGTTCCCAATCCAAGCTCGGTCGCTGCGAGCATAGATTGTGCCATTGCTTGACCTGCCTCTATTCTAAACAAGTCCTCAGTTTTATCCTTAGGAAAGCTCATTAATCTAGGATAGGTAGTTTCAGTTAGAAGTTTATATGTCCATCCTTGAGCTGCAGAAATGGCCCTAAGAGGAAAGAGTACCGCAAAAGATTTTACTAAATCTTTATACCAACCATCTAAATTGGTTAGCCAAACGATAAGCGTCGGCGCAGTTTGGAGATGGAGTTCATTGAAAGCAGATACGCATTGAACTATTTCATCCCATTTTTTCTTTGGATAAGTTGCTTTGTCAATGACTATAGCTTCGGTAGAATTGCAATTACCTTGACAGGATGCATACCTAGCTGCTTGAAGAATTACTTGAATTTTCCAATCTTCAACTTTTTTCCAGTCTTTGTAAAACCTAATACTTCTCCTTTTTCCTATTGCTTCTAATACTTCCATAAGTACTCCTCCTGTTAAGTATTTGATTAACTTAACTATATGAACATAATTAAATAATAAAATGGATAGTTCTTTATGGCAATTTATTGTTGATGATAGTAATTATGGAAAAAGATTAGACAAAGTACTATCAGAGAATTTAACTGATATTTCTAGGGCTTATATCGCGAAGCTTATTAAAGAAGGGTATGTTTTATGCAACGATAAGAACACGAAAGCCTCATACCAAGTTAAAAAAAGTGATAAGATTAGAGTCATTTTTCCTAAGCCACAGGTTACTTATCTGGAGCCAATTGCTATACCACTTGAATTTTTGTATGAGGACCAAGATATTGCCGTAGTCAACAAGCCACCCTTTGTCAGTGTTCATCATGGATCGGGTATAAAGACGCCCACTCTTGTTAACGGGTTATTGTACCATTGTAAAAATTTATCAGGCATTGGAGGAGTGTTGAGGCCGGGTATTGTCCACAGGTTGGACAAGGAAACTTCAGGTGTACTGGTTGTAGCAAAGAATGATATTGCCCATCAAAATCTAACAGAACAGTTTGCAAAAAGAAAAGTAGAAAAAACTTATTTAGCTTTGGTGCATGGCGTACCAAAAAGAATGCAGGGAGTGATAGAGCACTCAATTGGAAGAGATAAAAAAAATCGAACGAAAATTTCAAATAATACAAACTCACCTAAATCTGCAACTACTCAGTGGACAGTAAAAAAAATATTCAAGGAATATTCACTTTTAGAGGCTGTTCCCTTAACTGGACGTACTCATCAAATTAGAGTTCATTTTAGCTTGTTAGGTTATCCTATTGTTGGAGATAAAATTTACACAAAAAAAAGAAAAAATATTTCTTTGAGGCATTTTTTACATGCAGAGTCTTTATCTTTTTTACATCCAACAACTATGAAAAGAGTTAAATTTTTTGCGAACTTGCCTAAAGATTTAGATGATGTATTAAAAGGGCTCAAGTCATTATGAAAAAATACTCTTTTTCAAAATCTTTTGACAATCTTACCAACACTACACATCATTTTGGTGATAAAAATTTTATATTCGACAATAAAAATAAAATTTACTTTTCAAATCAAGTGCATGGAAACAAAGTTCATGTTCTTAAAAATGATTCGAGTTTAGATATACAGAAAGATGCAGACTCTATAATTACAACTCGTAAGGATTGTTATGTTGCAGTGAGGACTGCCGATTGTGTTCCAATTCTACTTAGCGACAAATCCGGAACTTTTGTTGCTGCTGTGCATGCAGGATGGAGAGGAACTTTCTATAAAGTTTTAGAAAAAACGATGCAGGTTCTAATTAAAGATTTTAATTCTGAATCAAGAGATATAATCGCAGTCATTGGTCCATCAATTGGTATTTGTTGCTACGAGGTTAGTAAATCCTTATGGTTAAAATTTGACAAAAAATTTAAACTAGAAAAGGATGATTTTAAGTTAAGCAATGGGAAATATTATCTTAATTTGCAGAATATTAACAAAGGATTTTTACATAGAAACGGAGTAAAAAATGTTGAGATAATTCCCAACTGTACTCAATGTAATGCCAACTTTTACTCATACAGAAGAGACGGTTCAACTGACAAGAGTCAAATTAGTATTATTAAACTTAATTAGATATTATAAATACTTTATGGAATTCAATAAGATTTTTTAAAATGCAAGGAGAAAGAAAATAATGCTAAATATTGGATGTTTGATTGACAATGAAGATTACAATAGAATTGAGGCTACCTTAAAAGGAGATGAACTTCCTAGCTTTACTTACACTATTACTGTAGAAGATGGACCCGAAGACCCGGAACCAACCGGTTCGTCAATCCAGCTATATGTTATTGAGTTGCAATCCGTTAGTTTAGCAGTTGGTTTTACTTTGCCTAAAAATAAAAAAATAGAGAAAGAAGTGGCAGTTGTCTTTACCACACATCCAGATGCTCAGAGAACAATGCCAAAAGATTTAGTGGTCAAATTAGAATTTTCTGATGACCAAAAAAAAGCTAATCATGGAGGAGATGATTTAGAAAAATTAGAGTTTATAGGATATTCTCTTGAGAAATTTTATGAAACAAAAAAAGCTACTTTCTACCTCTTTGATTACCAGGGTATAACGAAAAAATAATGTGGTTATGAAAAAGAAAACAATTGTTCTTGCTTATTCTGGTGGCCTAGATACTTCAGTAATACTACACTGGTTAAAAGAGAATTATAATGCTAATGTGATTGCTTATATTGCTGATCTTGGACAGAAAGAAAATCTAAAAGCAATAGCAGCGCAGGCAAAGAGAGTCGGAGCTTCTAAAGTTTACGTAGAAGATTTAAGAAACGAATTTATTAAAGATTTTGTCTTCCCTATGATTCAATCCAGTGCAGTTTATGAAGGGTCTTATTTGTTAGGAACCTCCATAGCAAGACCTTTGATTGCTAAGAGACAAATAGAAATCGCAAAAAAAGAAAAAGCATATGCTGTATCTCATGGCTCTACCGGTAAAGGCAATGATCAAATCAGATTTGAGCTAACATTTAAAGCGCTAGCCCCGAAAATAGAAATTATAGCACCATGGAGAATATGGAATCTTGAATCGAGGCAATGTTGTATTAATTATGCAAAAGAGCATGGTATACCAATTACAGTTACAAAAGCAAAACCTTATAGCTGTGATAGAAATATTTATCACACAAGTTATGAAGGAGGAGTGCTTGAAGACCCATGGGTTGAACCCCCTAAAGGTATGCTCGAACTAGTTAAACCACTGGACAAAACTCCAAATAAATCTAGTTATTTAAATATATCTTTTAAAGACGGAATACCGTATGCCATTAACACAAAAAAAATAAATCCAGTAAATCTTTTGATAAAACTTAATAAAGTCGGAGGAAAAAATGGTGTAGGAGTTGTAGACATAGTAGAAAATAGATTTGTTGGCATGAAATCGAGAGGTGTCTATGAAACTCCGGGTGGCACAATTCTAAATGTCGCTCATAGAGCAATAGAGTCAATAACTATGGATAGAGAAGTTATGCATTTAAGGGATACACTAGTTCCTAAAATATCTGAACTTATATATAATGGATTTTGGTTCTCACCTGAAATGAAGGCCTTGCAAGCTTTCATTAAAGAATCACAAAAGAATGTCACGGGAGATGTCAGATTGAAAATCTATAAAGGCAACATAACAGTTGTTGGCAGAAGATCAAAAAATTCCCTCTACAATCCTAAGTTAGCAACTTTTGAAAAAGATAATTTATATAATCAAAAGGATGCGACCGGTTTTATAAAACTTAACTCTTTAAGATTGATTTTAAGTAAAATTAAGTAATGAATCTATCTTCTTTTGACTACCATTTGCCAAATGAATTAATTGCTTTACGTCCATCAAGACCGCGAGATTCCTCAAGATTATTAGTGGTTAACAAAAGGACTAAAGAAATTTCTATTACAATATTTAAGAATATAGTTGATTATTTAAGCCCAATCGATCTCTTAATATTCAATAATACAAAAGTGGACCCTTTGCTTTTGAACGTTAAGGACGAAAGCAATAAGAATAGAGAGATTCTATTAGAAAAAAAAATTAATCTTAACACTTGGTCTGTGCTTACAAAAAATCCTAAAAAAACGAAAATTTTTTTTGATGATGAACTAACCGGAAGTTTATATTACAAAAATAATCAATGGCAAGTTTCTTTTGATTCTCATTATGAAAACGTAGTGTCTAAATATGGCAAGATGCCCATACCGCCTTATATAAAACGAGATTCAGATGATTTTGACAAAATAGATTATCAGACAATTTTTGCTTCAAAATCAGGATCTATTGCTGCTCCAACTGCTGGCTTGCATTTCTCTAATGATTTAATGGCTTCAATAAAAAATAATGGAATTCAAACAGAATATATTACCCTCCATGTAGGCTTAGGCACATTTTTACCAATAAAAACTGAATCAATATCAAATCATCAGATGCACAAAGAGAGATTCTTCGTTGACAAAAAGCTAATTCGAACAATAGAAGAAGAAAATAAACGAATTATTTCTATCGGTACCACAACGTTAAGAGCGATAGAGTCTGTTGGAGTTGACAAAGATTTATTAGGAAAATGGTCAGAGACGGATTTATTTATAAAGGATGGGTTTAATTTTAATTTTATTGATGGATTGCTAACGAATTTTCATCTGCCGAAATCTACACTTTTAGTACTTGTTTCAGCTTTTCTTGGATATGAATTAACTATGAAATGCTATGAAACTGCAATTAAAGAAAAGTTTAGATTCTATAGCTACGGAGATGCAATGTTGATAATTAATTCTTAGTTAAATTGCATTATTTTTTTTTTGAAGATAGAATGCTTTTTATGGCCGGAAATTCGTTTGGAAACTTATTTAAAATTACCACATGGGGAGAATCGCACGGAAAAGCCTTAGGTGTTGTCATAGACGGATGTCCAGCGGGATTATCTCTAAGTGAAAAAGATATCCAGCTTGAATTAAATAGAAGGAAACCAGGACAGAGCCGTCTAACTACACAAAGAAAAGAAGATGATAAAATAGAAATTTTGTCCGGCGTATTCAAAAACAAAACAACTGGAACTCCAATTTCAATGATTGTTCGCAATGTAGATGCAATCTCAAAATCATATGACGATTTTAAAGATATTTATAGACCAGGTCATGCTGATTTGAGTTATGACGAGAAGTATGGAATAAGGGACTACAGAGGAGGAGGAAGGTCGTCAAATAGAGAGACTGTTGCTAGGGTGGCAGCTGGAGCCATAGCTAAAAAGCTTTTGAATAAATTAGGAATCAAGACATATGGTTATGTAGCACAAGTTGGTAATATAAAAATAGATAATGTTAATTTGAAATATATAGACAAAAATCCATTAAGATGTCCAGACAAAAAGAAAGTAAAAGAAATGAGCGAACTAATTGACCAAGTTAGAAGAGAGGGAGATTCCATTGGAGGTATTATAGAAGTAGTAAGCATAGGAATTCCTGCTGGACTTGGATCGCCTGTATTTAACAAAATCGATGCTAGATTGGCATCCGCAATAATGAGCATTGGAGGAGTGAGGGGTTTTGAAATTGGCATGGGCTTTGCAATTTCTGAGAAAAAGGGATCAGAAGTTAATGATGTCATGAAAGGCAAAAAGAAAGGTAAAGTTGTATTTAATTCTAATAATGCAGGTGGAATCTTAGGAGGGATAACCAACGGACAGGATTTAGTTGTAAGGTTCGCACTAAAACCTACTTCGTCAATTTCTAAAAAACAAAAATCAATTAACAAAAAAGGTACCGTAAAAAATTTGAGAGTAACAGGTAGACACGATCCATGCTTATGCCCTAGAGCAGTACCAATCGCCGAAGCAATGGTCAACCTAGTCCTAATCGACACTTTTTTTGAGAATAAGCTTTCTAAAATAGAAAACTTATAGAAGTTTACTTCATATTATGAAGTATTTTGGCTGCCGTGCTTGTACCTGCGCCTTTTTTAAATTTAACTCCGTTCTCATCTAGAATATTTTCAACTGCAGATATTACAGCAATCATATCACTTTTATCCACATCTCCCATATGAGTAATTCTTAATATTTTGCCTTTTGCTTGATCTTGACCACCTGCAACTATTATTCCGTAATTATCTCTTAGTCCATTAATAATTAAACCAGCATCTATTTTATCTGGAGAAGATATTACAGATAAGGCAGGACTAGGATTTTTTTTGGCAAAAGATTTGAGCCCAATTGCTTCAAATCCTTTTCTTGTAGCTTCAGACATAATTGAACATCTTCTGTAAACATTATCAAATCCTATATCCTTGAAGTGTTTTAATACAACACCCAGACCAACAATAAGAGTAACAGCCGGTGTCCACGGAGAAGTATGCTTTAAACTATTTTTTAAAGCTGCCTCTAAATCAAAATAAAAGTTGGGCAGATTTGAACTCTTTCGAAACTCCCATGCTTTTTTGCTCAATGAAATAAAAGCTAATCCAGGAGGGAGCATGAAAGCTTTTTGTGAGCCACCTATTAATATATCAATGCCCCAATCATCAAAAGCTATCGGAAATACGCCAACCCCAGTTATACCATCTACAATCAAAATAATACCATCTCTATTTTTTGTTATGTTGGCTATCTCTTTAATTGGATGTTCTACTCCTGTTGATGTTTCACTAGCCTGAACTAAAATTCCTTTTACATCATTATTTTTACTAATAAGTTGCTCAACTTCATTTGCACTAACACTTTGTCCCCACTCTACAGAAAGCTCTATTACTTCAAGCTCGAAAGCTTTACATATCTTTAGCCATCTTTCTCCAAATTTTCCACCATTTACGACTATAACTTTGTCATTTTTTGAAAAAGAATTGGAAACCGCAGCTTCCATAGCTCCAGTACCTGACGAGGCAAGAATTAAAACCTCTTCTTTTGTTTGGAACAGTTTTTTTAAATCTTCCGTAGCATTATAAAAAATTTCTTCAAACTCGCTGGTCCTATGATGAATTAATGGTTTCGCCATTTCAAGCATCACAAATTCTGGGACTGCGACAGGACCTGGTGTTAAAACACGATTTTTCAATATATACTCCATTAAGGAAACAAGATGTATTAAATATAACATTATTTGAAAGTTAGAAAAATGACAGAAATTAATCAAAAGATAAAAGACTTTAAAATACGGTTAGAGAAGATTCGGGAGTATCTTTGACCCTGATGCCCAAACTATCCTTTTAGAAAAGTTAGAGAAAGAAACAGAAAAGAAAGATTTTTGGGAAAATAGGCTTGATGCGCAAAAAGCACTTAAAGACATTTCCATAATAAAAAAAAATTTGGATACTTACTTAAAGCTCCAAGCTTACTTCATGGAAACTTCAGAACTATTCAATCTTTTTAAGTCCGAAGACGATAGCTCTTTGAATGAAATAGACGCGTCTCTCTCAGACTTTGCAAACGAATTAGAGTTGTTTGAAATTAGAATGATGCTCTCCGGTAAAGATGATACTAAAAATGCAATATTGTCTATTAATTCTGGAGCAGGTGGAACAGAGGCTCAAGATTGGGCACACATGCTATCAAGAATGTATTTGCGTTATGCTGAGATTAATAATTTTCAAGCAGAGTTTTTAGACATACTCGACGGAGAAGAGGCAGGCATTAAAAATTGCACTATATTAATTAAAGGTGAATTTGCTTATGGTTTTTTATCTAGCGAAACCGGTGTACATAGATTAGTTCGTATCTCTCCATTTGACTCTAACAAAAGAAGACACACTTCATTCGCTTCTGTTTCCGTGCTTCCTGAAGTTGACGAGAACATTGATATCAATATAGACGAAACCGATCTAAAGATTGAAACATTTCGAGCTGGTGGAGCAGGGGGTCAGCATGTAAATAAGACTGATTCTGCTGTGAGGATTACCCATATTCCTAGTGGAATCGTTGTAGGGTGTCAGAATCAAAGATCTCAACATCAAAACAAAACATCAGCAATGAAAATTTTGTCTTCAAAATTATATGAGATAGAAATGAACAAAATAAAAGAACATGAAAAAGAGTTTAATTCAGAGAAGAAAGATATAGCATGGGGAAGTCAAATTAGGTCATATGTTTTGCATCCATATAGAATGATTAAGGACCATAGGATTAATTTCGAAACGGGAGATGTAGAATCATTTTTAGATGGCAATATTCAAAATCTAGTTCAAGATTTATTATCTACAAAAAAATAGGATTGTCTGAAAACTCTAAAAACTCATCTATAATATACATATGATTGTAGGCGTCATAGGAAAGCCAGATTTAGAGGGCTTTCATAAAGTCATACAAAATCTGGAACAGACTTTAAAAAAATATAAGGCTGAGCTTTTAGCAGAGGATATTTTAAATGAAGCACCCAGCCAACCACCTAATTTCATTCCTAGGTATGAACTGGTAAAAAAATCCGATCTTATTATTGTTTTCGGAGGAGATGGAACTTTGTTGCATGTTGCAGAAGAAGCAGCCATCAACAAGAAGCCAGTAATAGGAATAAATCTAGGCAGTTTGGGTTTCTTAACTGAAGCACCATATGAAAGATTCAAAGTAATATTGGATGATTTTTTTGAAGGTAAGCTAATAGAAGACAATCGGCAATTACTTCAAGCAACAATCTCCAATGGTAAAAATATAATTAAAAAAACAAACTTTCTTAATGATGTAGTCATTAACAAAGGAGCACTTGCGAAAATTATTAATCTAGACTTGTATATTGACAAGATTTTGGTTTCAAATCTTAGGGCAGATGGATTAATATTATCTTCACCAACAGGTTCGACTGCCTATTCTTTATCTGCTGGTGGACCAATCGTATCACCTGGATTACCACTTGTTATAGTGACACCAATTTGTCCACACACATTATCCAATAGACCGTTAGTCATATCTGACAAATCGTCCATTAAAATAAGAATTGATTCAATAAGCTATCCAGTTTTTGTAACATTTGACGGAAATGAGAGCTTAGAGATTGATAACACTTCTGAACTTATAGTTTCAAAATCTAAATACAAGCTTTGTTTGCTAAGATCTCCAGATAGCAAATATTTCCATGTGCTGAAAGATAAATTAATGTGGAGTAACAATTATGGAAGAAAATGAAAAAGAAGCTTTTCTTCATGATTGGGTTGTAGAAGAGATACAAAAAAGATACTCCAAAGAATTTAACGAGATACAAACTAATACAACAGAGAAAAAATTACACTCAATTGAAGGTCAATACCCGGATATTATATTTGGCAATTATGGACAAGTTGTTATGATTGGAGAAGTTGAAACAATTTCTAATATTAATTCCAGCTCGACCGACAAGTGGAAATCTTTACAAGCAATTGGATACAATTGCATACTTTTCGTACCAAAACAGTCATTAAAACAAGTAAGAGATTTATGTTTTGAAAATAAATTAATAGAAAGAATGAAGATATCTTCGTTTTCTGTTGAAATTCCTATTAAGTGAAACACAAGTTTTCAATTTTCTTAATTCCATTTAGAAAGTCTTTTCCCGGCATCCTTTTTTGACCACTTCTTTGAACTTCTATTATCTCTAAACAGCCTTTCCCGCATCCTACCACTAATTTGCCACCACTATTATAAATTTCCCCAGGTTTAATATCGTTTTCTTTAACTATCTCTACCTTAAAAATTTTTACTATTTTTTCGTCTAGATTTGTAAAAGCAATAGGCCACGGATTGCAACCATTGACTAAATTTCTTATCTCCATTGATGATTGGTTCCAATTTATCAAACCGTCTTCCTTTTTAATCTTGGGTGCTAGGGATGCTTCGCTATTATTTTGTTTCACAAGTCCATATTTATCTTTCTTAATTAAGGTGTCTGTAAAATCTATTAATTTTTTTGCTCCTAAATTTGCAAGTTTATTAGATAAAGACTCTACATTATCATCGTCTTCTATATTTATTTTATGGCTAGAGATTATGTCTCCTGTATCCATACCAGCGTCCATCTTCATCAATGTAATACCAGTCTCATTGTCTCCGTTAATAAGAGCCCAATTTATAGGAGCAGCTCCACGATATTTTGGTAATAGTGATGCATGGATATTGATACAACCATATTTTGGTATTTTTAAAATTTCTTCAGATAAAATCTTCCCATATGCAGCTACATATATAATATCAGGACTTATATTCAACAATTCACGAACAAACTCAGAATTACCCTTTATTTTTTCTGGCTGTAGAATATTTATATTTTTATTAACTGCAAATTGTTTTACAGGATTGAAGACGATTTCCTTTTTGCGCCCTGTAGGCTTATCAGGTTGCGCAACAATTAGCTTTACACCATATTCCAAATCTAATTCTTTTAGAATAGTTAGAGCAAAATCTGGAGTTCCCATGAAGACTATATTCATATTTTGTTAATCTTATCATATTTAACTTATTTGACTGGCAACCTGAACATTTATTGTTTATATTTACGTCTTATGCAAAAAATTAGAATTTTTTTCTATAAATTTTTTTTAGTTATCTCACTATTTTCATTTAATTCAAATGCAGAAAAATTAGAAAATATACATAATTTGGTGGAGAAACTAAGCTCTTCTGTTGTCAGAATAGAGACAACGAGTATCAAGCAAGAACAATTTGGACTTACAGGAGATCCTTTCTTAGATGAGTTTTTAAACAGGCAGTTTGGTGAGAATTTTAATCAGAACTATGGTAAGGAATCCCAGCCTAAATATGCAAAAGGATTGGGTTCAGGTTTTATTTACTCAGAGGACGGACTCATTGTCACAAACTATCATGTTATAAAAGAAGCTTCTGAAATATCTATAGTTTTGAGTGATGATAATAAATATAAAGCGGAGATAGTAGGAACCGACGAAAGAACGGACTTAGCTCTTTTAAGGATAAAACCAAAACAATCCTTAAAGAAAGTAACACTAGGAGATTCTGAGTCGTTGAGAATTGGAGAATGGGTTTTAGCGGTTGGTAATCCACTCGGTTTTGGAACAACTGTTACAACCGGAATAGTTAGCGCTAAAGGAAGATACATTGATGATCTTGGGGGTTACGTAGATTTCATTCAAACAGATGCAGCACTCAATAAAGGAAATAGCGGCGGCCCTCTTTTTAATTTAGACGGTAAAGTCGTTGGTGTTAATACCGCAATTTCTGCAAGAGGACAAGGAATTGGCTTTGCTATACCTTCCAATATGGCATCCAATGTTATTAGTCAGTTAAAAGATAATGGAAGAGTCGAAAGAGGATGGCTTGGGGTTGTGATACAAAAAATCAACAAAGAAATAGCCGATTCTCTAAAATTGAATTCAACAACTGGAGGATTGGTTAGCGATGTAATAGTTGACGGTCCTGCATTTAAAGCAGGTTTAAAAAGAGGTGATATTATTGTATCTATAGACAACAAGCCAATTAAAGAATATTCTGATTTGCCTAGAGAGGTTGGCAGGCTTAAGCCAGATACAAAAGTCAAGCTTGGCATTATAAGAAATAATCAAGTAATAGAAATTTCAGTTAGGCTTGGGCAGATTCCCACAAATAAGTTCTCTAAGAATAATAAAGAAATTAGTAGAGAAGCAAGAGATAAATTTGGTTTTGATGTAACTGAATTTGTAGAAGATTCCAATTCTAATATCGGTAAAATGGTGGTTACCAGAATCTATCCAAATTCAATTGTAGAATCTGTATTGATTAAAGGTGATATTATCATGGAAATTAACCGCCAATCTATATCAAACATCGAAAGCTTTAATTCCATAATTAAAAAAATTAAGCCAGATCAGAATTGCTTATTTTTAATCCAACGAAAATCTAGGGATGGGTCAATAACATTCTATAAATCGATTAAATCCATGAAGTAGGTTATTTAGACCACTCACATTGAAAAGCATATTTTTTGTAAATCTTTGCATGACCATCTTTAACCATTTGCTCCTGAAGGTTTAATCCATCAGCAAATAGTTCTCCCACAGTTCTTCCATAATGATCTTTTGTGATTCTACGAATTTGTATATTTTTTTTATAAACCAGGTCTCTTAAGTGATTTCGTGCTGCTTTTGCTTTTTTAGGATTAGCTTCTGGTCCCTTTAATTCAGGAGCATCAATGCAGGCCAAACGTATTTTTTCACCTTTATCTGAGGTACAGGTGTCTCCATCATAACAATAATTTATTGATATTGAAGTAAAAAACAACAAGGAAAAAATTAAAAATTTATGAGCTTTACCCATTATTTACTAAATGGTCTACCTTTGTTGCTTGTAGAAGCTGTGGCGTATTCACGTTGTTCCATCGGACCAGCTTTTATTGATGTTTGAACTGCTTTCATTCCAATAGCTAATGCTTCAGCAAATTTTTCAGGTGATGTAGAATTTACCACTGCAGAATTTAATAAAATTCCATCAAAACCCAATTCCATAACTTGGCATACATGAGAAATTCTTCCTATTCCAGCATCAACAATTAGAGTCTTGTCAGGAATTCTTTCTCTAATTATTTTAAGCTTAGATAAATTATCAAGACCTCTGCCAGATCCTATATGCGACCCCCACGGCATTATTACTTTGCAACCAAGGGCTTCAACTTCTTTAGCGAAATTAAGATTATCTGTTATGTAAGGCAAGACTTTGAACCCTCTTTCTATAAGTTTTTCAGTTGCCTTGATTGTTCCTCGCATTGAAGGCTTTAGTGTTTTTTTGTTTTCAATAACTTCGAGTTTAATTAAATCTGTTTTGAAAAGCTCTCTTGCCATTTCCGCAGTTGCAACAGCTTCTTTTACTGAAAAACAACCTGCTGTGTTTGGCAAAATATGACATTTAGTTTTTTTTATTATTTTTAAAAAGTTTTCGCTCTCTGGAACTAATCTTCTTACCGCTACAGTTATCATTTTTGTCCCAGTCTTTCTAATGCAATTTTGAAATACTTTTGGAGAAGGATATTTCGACGAACCTAAGATAATATTTGATTTAAGGTTTATGTTGTAAAGCTTCATTATCAACCACCAGGATGAGCTGAGACTACTTCAATTTCATCACCAAGACTTATTGAAACATCTTTATATTTAGTTTTCGATACAAACTCTCCATTTATAGCTACAGCAAAATTAGTGTTAGAAGAAAAAGTAGCTTCTAAAAATTCATAGAGATTAGTCTCTTCATCTACATTAATCTTTTTACCATTTAGTATTATTTCCACCATAAGCATCGACAATCTAATCTAATTAGAACTCCATTTATATGATATATTTTAATGATGTCTTTATCTATATTTAATTCATTGCTATCTAAATTAATTATTATTCTAGTTGCTTTAGGACTAATAGTTACTTTGGGTGTGGATTCAGATCTAACAAGTTTTGGATTATCCGACGACGTGGTAGCAGAAATCAATGACCAAGATATATCTAAAGAAGAATTTTCATATTTTAAGAGTATGCGTCTTGCTCAATTGCCTAAAAATGTTGTAAAAGATCAGGAATCGATAGGAATTATAAATAAGCAGGTTGTCTATATGATTGCCACTAGAAAAGCATTAGCTTTAAAAGCGAAAGAATTAGGTTTAGTTGTTTCTGAGGAAGAAATAAAAAACAATATTATAAACAGTGCACTATTTCAGCAAAATGGAAAATTTATAGGTTTTGAAAATTATAAAAGAAGAATAAAAGAGGTTTTCAATCTTACTGAAGAATCTTTTGAGCAAATCCTAAGAGAAGAAGCACTGAATGACAAATTAAAAATTTTTTTATTTAATTTTATTGTCATTTCGAAAGAAGATATCTCGAAGTATTTTATGCTAGATTCTACTAAAATAAATTTCTATAAAGTTGTCGCATTGTTTGATAAAAGTAAATTACCTGATTTTACAGAAGAGGACATTGACAATTTCATAAAGATTAATCAAAAAACTGGAAACGAAACAAAAACAATTTTTAGGATTTTTTCGTTAAATTATAAAGATATCACAAAAGATATATTTATATCTAAAACAGATATCAAAAATTATAGAGATAACTACCCAGACGATTCGGAGAAAGATAAAGAAGAGATTGTTGATTTGATAAAGAGAAGAGTCGCAAACAGTTTATTTGATGAGAAATTAGTTGAATTGAATAGCCAAATCAAAAAGACAAGTTTGACTGATATTGCTAAAATTTACGGAAAAAATAACAATATAAAAAAACTTATTCTACTTGAACCATCAGGGCAATTTCCTAGAGCTTTAATTGATGAACTAAAAAGGAACAATACGAAAATCGGATTGTCAGAAGTCTATTTTTTTGAGGATAAAATTTGGGTTGTTTCATCCGAGTCATATTCTAACAATAAGCAGAATGCGATAAAGAAGATGACAGATATATCGATAAACGAAGGGAAGACAAGACTACTCTCAGATTTATTAAGCGCCTCACAAAATTCTAAAGATGCAATTTCAGCTATTAAAGTTGATAAAAATTATCTTTATGAGTTCAAATATGACATTAGCCTGCGAGAATTTCAAAGATTAATAGGATATGACATTAATGTGTCAGACTTAGCTAATGAAAAACTATTTTTACCAAAGATTTTCGGACAGAATGAAAAGTTTGTAATATATATAGAAAAGGTCAGAAAAGCGGATAAAGAATTCATAACCTTTGATGAGACCAGAATAAGAAAAATTTTATTAACAAAGAAAAGAACCCTCTTTTATTCCGAGTTTACTAATGATTTAATGGAAAAATCAGAGTTAAAACTAAACAACAAGTATTTTCAATAAGTTCATCAAAGTTGATTACAGTCTTTACTTGGAAACTATATTGATTTATTATTGCTAAAAATGAGGATAAAGGCTCTATCTATAAGAGGATTCAAGACGTTCTATGAAAAGTCATTAGTAGAATTTGATTCTAATATTTCTGCCATTGTAGGACCGAATGGATGCGGTAAAACAAATATCTTAGATGCTTTTCGTTGGGTCTTAGGAGAACAAAATCCAAGAATTTTAAGATCTGATTCAATGTCACAGATTATTTCTGATGGAAATGACAATCTCTCAAAGCAAGGCTTCGCAGAGGTATCCTTACTAATAGAAAACGAAAAAAATGATTTTGTAGAGACAGAAATAAAAAGAAAACTTTTTAGAAATGGTGAAAGCGAATATTTTATCAATAATCAACCTTGTAGACTTAAAGATATCAAGGAAGCAGTTATAGCTTTTGGCGCTGGGTCTAAAAGTTTTACTATGATACCGCAAGGACAAATTGAGACTTACATAACATCAAAGCCAGAGGAAAAAAGGCAACTCATAGACGAAGCCGCAGGGCTTGCAAAATATAAAGTAAGAAGGGCAGAAACAGAAAGAAAGATTTTGTTAATCAAAGATAATGTTGAAAAGACAAGATATGTCCAGTCAGAGGTAAAAGAGCAAAAGGATATTTTGAGCGAACAAGCAACAAAAGCAAAAGAATATTCCAGCCTAGTTGATGAATACAAAAATCTAGAGACATTTTTTTATAAGAGCAGATATAAAGATCTCCACTCTAAATTAATTTCTGCAAAAAATGAAAAAGATTTATTTCAAAAAACTTTTGATGAAATTGAAAACAAGAAAAACAACCTTAAGGATAGAATCAAACAAATAATTTTATCTAAGAATAAATCTAATGAAAAATTGGATCAATTTAATGATAGTCTGCTTAAAAATAAAGAAGTGGAGTTAAAATCCATCTCAAGCAGTGAAACAATGACTCTCGAAATCAATTTGCTTGTTGACGAACTAGAAAGATGTAAGATTGAAAAAAATGAACTAAATTCCGAAATAAATCTATTAAGCGAAGAGATTAGAGAACTAGAAAAGACTTACGATTCAAACAATAATGAGATGAGTTTAAAAAATCAATTAGAATTAGAGGATATAAAACGAAAATGCATTATCAGCAAACAGGAAGAGACAGATAAACTAAACAAGATCCAGGAAGATTTACAAAGAACAAATAAAAAGTATTTGGAATTAAATACAGAGATTAAAGTAACTGAATCTAGAATGAAGTTCTTAGAAAATATTGAGTCTTCTTATGGCTGGCTTCCTGAAGGAATTAGAAGTTTTATTCAGAACTTGAAAGGGAAAGACGTTGATGGAATTTTATCAGACTATATAAAGCCAAAGGATGGATACAAGCAAGCGATTGAATCTGCGCTAGGAGAAAAGCTAAAATGGATTTTGATCAATGATGATAGGGATGCAGTTAGCACGATAGAGCAATTCAAAAAAGATTGTAATGGTAAAGGAACTTTTATATCTTTAGCACATACAAAAATAGCAGGAGCAAATACTAACCTAGATTATGAACAAATTATGGATTGTATTGATTGCACTACCGAGAACAGACCTTTTCTCGCTTCCATTTTTGGAGATACTTATGTAGTTGAAGATATCAAAGATGCCCTTGCTGCTAGAGAAGAGAACCCCGGTTGCAATTTTGTAACTAAAGATGGAGAGTTTTTTGATTCTAACGGTTCAATAACCGTAGGATTTGCTCCAGATAGTATTTTGCAAATTAAAGAAGAAATTAAAAATTTAATGAATCAAAAAGATTTATATGATGAGGAAATTGATTTAATTACATTAGAGATTAAGAAAACCGAAGAAGAAATTTTTGATATTAACAATAGGATTACATCTTTTAATACAGAAATTGAAGCAACCGCGAAATATCAGTCTTCTGGTATAGGAAAAATTAACGATAAAATCAAGAAGATTAATGAGAAATGTGATTCAATAACCTCAAGAATGGTTGAACTAGAAGAAAAAATTGAATCCAATAAAAAGAATTTAACTGTTTCTCAAAATGAATTACCAAGTCTAAATTCCGAAAGAGCTAATATCGAAAATATTATTTTGGAATTGAACAAAAGCATTAAAACTAATGATTTAGAAGTAGATAATATCAACCAAGAGATACTTTCAAACGAAGAAATTATTGATCAAAAGCGTACCGAATCATTAACATATGATTCTAGTATACAAAAAATACAAATTGAGATTGAACAGTTAGTAGAAAGTGTTGCTGAAAAGAATATAAATATTGAAATTATAAGCAAAGATGAAGAAGAAGAAATGCTCAAACTTCGTAAAGAAGGAAATCTTTCAAAAGCAAAATTTTATAGATTACAAAAATCTATCAATGAGTTTGGCCCAGTAAATCTATTGGCGCCTGAGGAATACCTTAAACTAGAAGAAAAGTATGATTTCATAGACAAACAACTTACAGATTTAGACACATCTTTGATGAATCTTGAAAAAACAATAAAGAAAATTGATGAAGAATCTAGAACAGCTTTTATCGATGCTTTCGAGAGGATTAGTGAAAAATACAATGAATCTATACAAAGGTTATTTGGAGGAGGAGAAGGAAAACTTGTTTTAACCAATCCTGAATCTATTGAGCATTCTGGGATTGAGGTAATGTTGAAAATAGGATTAAAAAAATATAGAACACTTAAATCATATTCCGGGGGAGAAAGAGCTTTAGCTGGGATAGCCTTGCTATTATCCGCATATTTTGTCAAACCTGCGCCTTTTCTTCTTCTGGATGAGGTTGATGCACCATTAGATGATAGAAATATTTCTAAATTTGGAGAAATGTTAGAAGAAATTTCTGTAAAATCACAAATCGCTATAATTACTCATAATAAGGGGACAATGAAATATTGTAGAAAACTTATTGGTGTTACTTCTAAACTCGAAGGTATAAGTGAAATTGTTCCGGTAGAATTATCCACATAGGCATAAGCCTTAATAGTAATGATAAAAAATGTATTAAAAAAGATTTTTGGTTCTGACAATCAAAGAGAATTGTCGCGGATTGGTCAACTTGTAGATAAAGCTAACAAGCTAGAAGAAGAGTGTTCTGCCAAAAATTTAGACGAATTAAAACAATCGTTCCTAACAATTAAAAATAATTTTTCCGAAGAAGACACTCTGGATAATTTGATACCCGAAGTTTTTGCCTTAGTGAGAGAAGCATCTAAGAGAAGATTAGGGTTAAGACCGTACGATGTGCAGTTTATTGGAGGAGTAGTTCTCCATGAGGGAAAAATTGCAGAAATGAAGACAGGTGAAGGAAAAACTTTAGTTGCATGTATGCCTGTAATACTTAATTCAATAGAAAATAAAGGCGTGCATATAATTACTGTCAATGATTATCTTGCAAGAAGAGATGCGCTATGGATGTCACCAGTTTATAAAACATTCGATCTTAAAATCGGTGTACTCAATAATGATAAATCATATGTTGTCGAACTGGACTCAAATAAAGACGAATACATTCTTATTGAAGCCAAAAGAAATGAGGTTTATAAATCAGATGTAGTATATGGAACTAATAGTGAGTTTGGTTTTGATTACCTAAGAGATAATATGAAATATTCCGCAGAAGAAGTATCTCAAAGAGGCCACCCTTTCGCAATTGTCGATGAAGTGGACAGCATATTAATTGATGAAGCTAGAACACCTTTAATTATTTCAGGACCTACCGATAGTTCTATGATTGACTATAAAAAAATCAACGAAGTTGCCAAAACCCTTTCCCCTGAAGACATAGCTAAAGAGGAAAAGTCAAAGCAAGTATTCTTGCTAGATTCAGGAACTGAGAAAGTTGAAAAAATTTTAAATTTAACAAATTTATATGATCCTAAGAATCTAGCTACCCTTCATTCTCTAAACCAAGCCCTTAGAGCTTTGCACATGTATGTCAGAGACAAAGATTATGTTGTTCAAGATGAAAAAATAATAATTGTTGATGAATTTACTGGAAGATTAATGCCAAGCAGAAGATGGAGCGATGGACTTCACCAAGCAGTTGAAACTAAAGAAAATGTTAAAATCGAAGAAGAGAATCAAACTCTTGCATCAATCACTATACAAAACTATTTTAGAATGTATAACAAATTAGCAGGTATGACAGGAACAGCAGATACAGAAGCATTGGAGTTTCAGAATATTTACCAACTTAAAGTTGTTGTTATCCCAACCAATGCCCCAATGATAAGAAAAGACTATAATGATTTGATATATAGAAGCGAGAAAGAAAAATTTTCTGCTATTATCGATAAAATAGTTGAATATAATTCTAATGGAAATCCTGTATTAGTTGGAACGATTTCTGTTGAAAAATCGGAAGAACTTAGTAAAGAATTAAGAAATAAGAAAATTAAGCATCAAGTATTAAATGCAAAAAACCACGAATTTGAAGCAGAAGTTGTTGCTCAAGCAGGGAGACTCGGAGCTGTAACTATTGCAACGAATATGGCTGGAAGAGGAACAGACATTATGTTGGGAGGCAATAAGGATTTTCTAATTAAGAACAATGAAGATAGTAACGCGCAAGATATTGCTAAACTAATCCAGGATGAAAAAAATAAAATAATTGATTTTGATGGATTGGTTGTTCTGGGAAGCGAAAGACATGAATCAAGAAGAATCGATAATCAGCTAAGAGGTAGAGCTGGAAGACAGGGTGACCCTGGCGTAAGTCAATTTTTTGTTTCAATGGAAGACGATTTGATGAGGCTTTTTGGTTCAGAAAAAATTTCATCTATGATGTCAAAATTAGGATGGAAAGAAGGAGAGCCAATTGAACATAAAATGATTTCTGGTTCTATAGAAGGTGCTCAAAAGAAAGTAGAAACTAGAAATTACGAAATCAGAAAACATTTAATTGAATATGATGATGTTCAGAGCCAACAAAGAGAAGTTGTTTATGGGATTAGAAACAAGCTTTTGAGAGAAGACGGATCTTCAGAAATTCTGAGCGATATATTAGGAAGCGTTGTCGATTCTCTTCTGAATCTATACCCAGATGTAAAAGAGCCATCTAACGAAGACAAACAATCGATAGTTAGTCAGCTAGGTTTTAACATAGAAGACGATTTTGCTGATTTGTCTCAACTTGAAGATGTAATACAAAAGAAAATAGAGAATAAAATATCATCCCTTGGTGAGCTTTATCAGCCAATATCAAGATTCATCTTAATTACAACTCTTGATATGTCTTGGAAAGAACATTTGCTAAGTATGGACTACCTACGAGATAGTGTTGGTCTAAGGGCATATGGACAAAAAAATCCATTACGAGAATACAAGAAAGAAGGATTTGAGATGTTTCAGTCGATGCTAGAAAGTTTTAATTTTGAAGCAATCAAGAGGTTTTTAGAGGTAGAACCGATTTCCTCAGAAGAAATTGATGAACTAGAAAAGCAGAAGAATCAAGATGATGAAGTACAATATTCAGATGACGAATCAATAATTGAGGCTGAGGAAGTGACTAAGGAAGAAAAGAAAGAAGAGAACAACCAAAAGAAAATTCAGGCAAAGAATACTTCAGAAAAAGAAAAAGTAAAAAGGAGAAAGTTGGAAAAACAAAAAAGACAACAAAGGAAAAAACAAAGAAAATAATGAAGCATTTAAGACTAACTCTATCCTCAATTCTTAGTATAGTAATACTAATATCCCTCACAGCTTTCTTTTCACTCGCGTTTGCTGGCATACTCTTAATTTATTTTGTTATAAGACTGTACAAAAAAATAAAACCATCTAAAAAAAAGACAGTTGAAGAAAAAAAAGATGGACAAAGCTATATAGATATTGATAAAGACGATTACAAAATTGATTAAATGTTGTCTATTGCATCCGCTAACTGAGCATCTAGTCTTGAAAGCCCTCCTACTGAGTGCGTAGACAAATAAATTTCAACTCTATTATATGTGTTCTCGATTGTAGGATGATGATCCAATTTCTCTGCCTCTATTCCAACTTGAACTATAAACCCAATTGCATCAGAGAAATTCGAAAAAACAAACTTTTTATATAAATGCTTTTTCTTTATGGTCCAAGTCGGGACCAATTGCTTTGCTTGAGTAATAGTTATTTTTCTTCGTTTAATAGGCATATTCTGAAAGATAAACAGAAATTATTAACAAGTCAAAAAAATAAATTAGACTTAGTAGATGACTAATAAAATCTTTTTATCTTTAGGGTCGAACGATGGAGATAGAATAAAAAATTTACATAAAGCAATCTCATCAATTAAGAAAATTGCTGAGATCAACCGCATCTCTAGCTTTTATCTAACAGAACCGGTTGATGTCGTAAAACAAAATGATTTTATAAATTTAGCACTCGAAATATCAACTGGAATTTCTCCAGAAAGATTGCTCTCTATATTTAAAGAAATTGAGATTGATATGGGAAGAGATGTAACCAAAGTAGGTCAACCAAGAACAATTGACATAGACATAGTCTTTTATAGTTCTAATATTTACACAAGTAACAATATCCAGATCCCCCATCCTAGAGCACATAATAGAGCATTTGTGATCTATCCAATTATGGAAATAGATCAAGAATTTATCCACCCAACTCTTAATAAATCTATTCTAGAGATTTCAAGAAAATTACCAAAACACAATATTGTTAAGCTTAAAGATATTGAAAAAATTAAATGAATGGATATCATTTTTTTATGGAATCTAATACTGCTAAATTTAAACTAGGTCAGGTTGTTAAGCATAAGAAATTTTTCTTTAGGGGCATAATATTTGATGTTGATCCAGTTTTTAATAATACTGAAGAGTGGTATTTGAAAATCCCAGAAGAAAGAAGGCCAGATAAAAATCAGCCCTTTTATCATTTACTCGCAGAAAACGAGGATAAGACAACTTATGTAGCATATGTTTCTCAACAAAATTTAGAGAATGACGATTCTAACGAACCTTTTAAAGATCCAACTGTAAATTTACTCTTTGATGGTAACGACAAAGATGGGAATTATATAGTTAAGCAATCAACCAATTGAATCCTCTAAAGACATCACTGTATTCCATAATAGCATTGTTATAGTCATAGGTCCTACACCTCCAGGAACAGGGGTAATATGACTACATAAATCTTTTACATTCTCAAAGTCGACATCACCTGCAAGTTTGCCAGTATCTAATCTGTTTATTCCAACATCGATTACTACAGCACCTTTTTTTACCATATCTTTTGTTACGAAGTGAGCTCGACCAATTGCAGCAACTATTATATCCGCTTCTTTTAGTATTTCCTGTAAATTTTTGGTTCTAGAATGACAGATTGTAACTGTCGCATGTTTTTGCAGCAATAACATAGATGCAGGCTTGCCAACTATATTGCTTCTTCCTAAAACAACTGCATTTTTTCCTTGTATGTCTATATTGTAAAACTCAAGCATTTTAATTATTCCATGAGGAGTACATGCAATGAATTTTTGTTCACCTTGAAATAAAAGGCCAGCATTAACTGGATGAAAGCCATCAACATCTTTTTGAGGCGACACAGCCTTCAGTATTAAAGATTCATCTATATGATTTGGTAAAGGAAGCTGGACTAAAATCCCATTTATTTTGTCATTGTTATTTAAACCATCAATTATTTTTAGAAGCTCGTCTTGTGTTGTATCTTCCGGGAGCTTGTATTCTTCAGAATAAATTCCAACATCTGCACAAGCTTTCCTTTTGTTTCTAACGTAAATTTCCGAAGCTGGATTATCTCCAACAAGTACTGCAGCCAAACCGGGAACTTGTGAATGTTTACTTAAGAGACTAGAAACTTTTTCTTTAATTTCTTGTCTTATATTATTCGAAACAAGCTTTCCATCTATTAATTCAAAACTCATACAAACGTCTCCTAGGGAAAATGGTTTAATGGACCATTGCCATTACCAATATCCAGCGAATTTTTTATTGCCTTACTTACAAATTTTTTACTTTCCTTAATAGCTTTAATTGTTTTTATCCCTTTAGCTATATTACCAGATATAGCAGCGGATAATGTACATCCAGTTCCATGAGTATTTTTTGTTTCATACCTCTTAGACTCAAATCTGTAAATTCTTTTGTTATAAAGTAGGTAATCAATTGATTTTTTAGGATTTTGGATATGCCCTCCTTTGAGCAATATATTTTTAGCACCTAGGTTTCTAAGCTTAACGCAGCACTTATTTATATCTTCTTTGCTATTAATTTCTCGCATACCAGTCAATTTTAGCGCTTCGTCAAGGTTTGGTGTCAAAATGTAAGCAATAGGAATAATCTCATTTTTGAAAAATTCTATAGCGTTTGATTTCAATAATTTATCTCCAGACTTAGATACCATTACTGGATCAACTATTATTGGCACTTTACTTAAAGACTTAAGAGATTTTACAACAATTGCCATTATTTCTTTGTCGTACAACATGCCTAGCTTAATAGCCGAGATTTTAAAGTCTTTTTTTACTGATAAAATCTGTGCCTCAACTAAAGAGGGTGGTATTTTCGTTATACTGCTAACTTCCTGCGTATTTTGTGCTGTTACACAAGTGACAGCAGTAGCGGCAAAAACATTCATTGTATTAAGTGTTTTGATGTCTGCTTGAATCCCAGCTCCCCCTGAAGAGTCTGAACCAGCAATACTAAGAACAATCGGAATATTTTTTTTCATCCTAAAAGTATTATTTTAATGTAATTTTAAATATATGAAAACATTTGAACCTTATATAGAAGAAAGATTGGAAGATTTGGAGATTAATATAAATTCACCAATATTAGAAAAATACATTAAAATTTTTTTAAATAAAGGCTCAGCTTTCGGCTCTAATCATTCAACAACTCAACTAGCAATTAAGGGTATTACGTCTCTACCTGCCAATCTTTCATCCGCTTTAGACATAGGATGTGGTTCAGGAATTTTAACAATACTTCTCTTAAAATTGAACTATAAGGAAGTGCTATCTATTGATGTAGATCCATTTGCATTGAATGAAGCAAAAAAAAATATAATATCAAATTTTAAGAAAGTTCCACAAAATGTAATCCTATCCGAAGATGAAATTAATGAAATTAATCAAAAATTCAGTCTAGTGGTTGCAAACATATCCCTTAATTTTATTTACAATAATTTTAATACCATAGTTTCTCTGGTAATGAATAAAGGTTATTTGGTAATTTCTGGTTTTAATCATAAAGATAAAGAAAAATATGTGAATCTAGCAAGTAAAAACGATATGCACTTAGTTTCAGAATTTCAAGAAAAACCCTGGATATCGCTAGTTTTCAGAAAATTATCATTTTGATACTTTCAATGCAAAATATATAATACCCTTTACCCTGAATTAGGTAGTTAGAATGAAAAATACAGATTTATTATATGAAAAACAATTTGAACACGACGCATGTGGTGTCGGATTTGTAGCTGATATAGAAGGGAAAAGAACGAATCGAGTTCTAACAAAAGCTATAGAAGGAGTAATCAATTTAACTCATAGAGGTGCTATTGGTGGAGACCAAAAAACTGGAGATGGAGCCGGAATACTTACTCAATTGCCTCTTGAGCTTTTTAATGACTTGCTTCAAGACGAAGGTGTGAAAAACATCAAACTCGGTAATTTAGGTGTTGGAATGTTTTTTTTGCCTAACAAGGCGGCAGTTAACCACTCTGAAACTATCCAAATAATAGAAAATACTATATTAGAAGATGGGGTAAAATTATTACTAACTAGGAGCGTTCCAGTTAATACTACTGTTTTAGGCGAAAAAGCATTAGATACCTTACCAGAAATCTACCAATTTTTTGTTTCCCCTAAAAGCTCTCTGAATCAAGATAAATTTGAAAGACAGCTTTTCAAGATAAGAAAAAAAATTGAAGCAAAAGCTATAAAAAACAAGATAGAAGACTTATATTGCTGTTCCTTTTCTTCAAAAACAATATGTTACAAAGGAATGCTCGTACCTCGTCAATTAGATCAATTCTATCTTGATTTAAGGAATCCAAATTATAAAACTAATTTGGCTGTTTTTCATTCACGATACAGCACTAATACATTTCCTGATTGGAAATTAGCACATCCTTATAGAGCAATTGGACACAATGGAGAAATCAACACACTGATGGGTAATAAAAGCTGGATAAGAGCCAGAGAAAATTCAGCAATATCTAAAATTTGGAAAGAAAACATCAATGATATAAAGCCGTTTGTTGCTGCTGATGGAAGTGATTCTGCAGACTTAGACAACGCATTAGAGTTACTAACGTTGTCTGGTAGAAGCATTCTTGAATCGGTATGTATGCTGATACCAGAAGCTTACGAAAAAGACCCAGACATAAATGAAGATTTAAGAGCATTTTATGATTATAGCTCTTGTATTGTTGAGCCATGGGATGGCCCTGCAGCCGTGGTATTTACTGATGGTAGATATGTAGGGGCTGCTTTAGATAGAAATGGCTTGAGACCCATTCGTTATAACATTACAGATGACAATTTGATTGTTTTGGGTTCCGAAATTGGAATAGTCGATATTCCACCAAAGAATATAATTAGGTCCGGGCGTGTAGCCCCTGGAAAGATTTTGGCAGTAGACACAAAAGAAAAGATATTAATGTTTGATAATGAAATAAAAGAAAATCTTTCTAAATCAACTAATTATAAAGACTGGGCCTCTGAAAGTTTTCATAAAGCATCAGAGATGTTATCAGCCAACGAATTAAACAAAAATGTTGAAATCGATTTAAACGAAGATGATTTACTAAATCTACAAAAAGCTTTTGGTTACACCCTCGAAGATATGGAGAGATTGATAGAGCCAATGAGTATCAATGGAAAAGAGCCAATGGGTTCAATGGGGGATGATACACCAATATCAGCGTTATCATCAAAACCCAAATCAGTTTTCACTTATTTTAAACAAAGATTTGCCCAGGTAACTAATCCACCAATAGATCCTTATAGAGAAGAAAGTGTAATGTCCTTAAGAGTATTAATAGGAGACAAATCAAATTTCCTTGATTCACTTAATCGGAAACAAGAGTTTTTTTATTTTGATTCTCCCATAATAACAAACGAAGAAATAAATTGGATTAAGAAATTAAAACCAAAGAAATTTAAAGTATCTACCATAGAAACGCTGTTTGCTGCTAACAAAGAAAACAATTTAAAAACCTCTTTGAAAAAAATCGTAACTAAGTCTATAAACGAAGTTGATAATGGTGCTAAGATTCTTTTGCTTTCGGATAAAAATATATCTCAAAATAAAGCACCAATTCCAATAATGCTTGCAGTTAGCGCAATTCATCACGAATTAATTTCTCAGGGCAAAAGAATGAAAGTTTCAATTGTTGTTGAATCAGGAGAAGTTAGGGAAGACCATCAAGTCTGTTGTTTATTAGGGTATGGAGCTTCTTGTATTAATCCGTATTTAGCTTTTGCTAGTGTCAAAGATTGGATGAAAAAGTTTGATGATAAAATTGAGGTTTATTTATCAAATTATAAGTTAGCACTGGAACGAGGAGTATTAAAAGTAATGTCAAAAATGGGCATCAGCACTGTTGCAAGCTACACCGGCTCGCAAATTTTTGAAATTGTGGGAATAGATACACAGACAACTGATACTTATTTCCCAGGTACGGTTAGTAGAATCGAAGGAGTTTCAATAGACAATTTTGAGGCTGATACTTTAGCTCTCCATTCTAATGCATTTAACGTAGAGAAGAAACATAAGCTCGGAGAAGAAGGAATCTATCGTTTTAGAAAGGGTGGAGAATATCACTACTTTAATCCTTTAATTTTTAAAAGTATTAGAAAATTGTCAAAGACTGGATCTTATGACGATTATAAAAAATTTGTTTCACTACATGAAGATAGACCACCATCAATGATTAGAGATTTATTTGAATTTGATTCTTTAGGGGAAATACCAATTGAGCAAGTTGAAGACGTAGAAGAAATATTTAAAAGATTCAGGACAGGTGCAATGTCTCATGGTGCTTTAAGCACTGAAGCGCATGAAGCCGTAGCTATTGCTGTTAATAAGATTGGTGGAAAAAGTAACAGCGGAGAAGGTGGAGAGAATTCTAAAAGATTTACAAAAGACGCAGATGGTAGTTGGCGAAATAGTGCAATTAAACAGGTTGCTTCTGGACGGTTTGGGGTAACCCCTGAATATCTAGCATCAGCCGAGATGATAGAAATCAAAATGGCACAAGGTGCAAAGCCCGGGGAAGGTGGTCAAATACCAGGCCCTAAAGTTAGTTCAGAAATAGCTTCACAGCGATTTTCTGTTCCTGGTGTAGGATTAATATCCCCACCACCGCACCATGATATATACAGCATAGAAGACTTAGCACAACTTATATATGATCTCAAACACGCGAATACCACTGCTCGCATAAGTGTAAAGCTTGTTTCTGAAGTTGGTGTTGGAACCGTAGCCGCGGGTGTTGCAAAGGGATATGCGGACAATATACAAATAAGTGGAAGTGAAGGTGGAACAGGCGCATCTCCTTTGGGGTCTATAAAAAATGCTGGTATTCCGTGGGAAATGGGATTAGCTGAAACACAGCAAGTTTTGGTCATGAATGATTTACGCGGACGAGTAAGCTTGACCGTTGATGGAGGCTTTCAGAGAGGTTTTGACGTTGTTGTGGCAGCGATACTGGGAGCTGATGCATATGGATTTGGTACTTCAGTCTTAGTTTCATTAGGATGCGTTATGGCAAGGCAATGTCACCTTAATACATGTCCTGTAGGAATAGCCTCACAAAAACCAGAATTAAGGGAAAAATTTCCAGGAATACCTGATGAAGTCGTCAACTATTTCTATGCAATCGGAAACGACATAAGAGAAATTTTGTCTAAAATTGGAGTGAAATCTATTAATGATATTATTGGAAGAACTGAATTGTTAAAAATTAAATCCAACATACCTTTTAACAAAACTAGCAATATAGATTTGTCAAAACTCATAGGCGATCCTGATCCATCTAACAAGAAACCAAGAAGGCAGGTTTTTAAAAGAAACGATAGAAGTGAAAACCCAATTGATTTCGAAATATTAAAAGATGTTGCATCGAGTATCGAGAATGGGGAAAGGAATTCTCTTGAGTTGCCAATACGGAATACAGATAGAACAGTCGGAGCAATACTGTCGAGTGAAATAGTAAAAAAATACGGAAACAAAGGATTGCCAAATGATACTGTCACTATTAATCTCAGAGGAATTGCTGGGCAGAGTTTCGGTGGATATTTGGTAAACGGAGTTAGTTTGTTTTTAGAAGGAGAAGCCAATGACTATGTAGGAAAATCTATGCATGGAGGAAAGGTAATTATCTTTCCAGATAGAGATACCAATTATTTAGCAGAAGGAAATTCTATTATTGGCAATACGGTTTTGTATGGCGCAACTGGTGGATACTTCTATGCTGCTGGATGCGCCGGCGAAAGATTTTGTGTTAGAAATAGCGGAGTTGTTGCGATAGTTGAAGGGGTAGGGGATCACGCTTGCGAGTATATGACAGGTGGAGAAGTTTACATAATTGGTCCAATTGGAAAAAATCTAGGAGCAGGGATGTCAGGAGGTCTTGCTTACATATTAGATGAAAATAAAGATATCAACCATCAAGTTAACCACGAAATGGTTTCAATAGAAAAAATCACAAGAAAAGATATAGAAAAAATTAAATTTAAACTCAACGAACATTACAAATTGACCAAGAGCAATAAAGCCAAGAAAATTCTTGATAATTTCCAAGTTTACGAACCAAGATTTCTAAAGATTGTACCTAAAGAAATCTCAAAATTATTAAAGTCGAAAGGTATCAATATTGACGACTTTGATTTTGTAAATCCAAAATTAGACTAATCTTTTTTAAACTTTCTTATTGTACTGAAAACAGGAAAATTCAGAGGAGATTTCTTTTTAGATACAGATTTCTTTTGAATACCTCTCATTGCAATCATAGCCCCATTATCTGTACAAAATATTTTCGAAGGAAAAATAGTTTTAAACTTAGTTAATTCAGACTGTGCAACTTCACGAAGTCTTGAATTACAGGCTACTCCACCACAGAATAAAATACTTTTTGGTTTGTAATCCAAAGAAGCTTTTTTTATTTTAGCAATTAATGACTTGACTATTGCTTCTTGATAAGACGAGGCGATATCGTTAATATCTTTTTCCCAATCACCTCTTTTTTCTAAATAATATCTAAGAGATGTTTTTAATCCACTGAAACTAAAATTTAGAGAATTTTTTAATTCAGGAATAGGAAAAGTATGAAATTCCTTATTAGCATTTTTAGAAACTTCGTCAATTCTAATGCCACCAGGGTAACCTAGCCCAAGCATTTTTGCGCCTTTATCAAACGCCTCACCAGCTGCATCATCTATTGTTGATGATATTTCTTTAAAGTTAATTTCATCTTCAAGGTAATAAATGCTTGTGTGTCCTCCAGAGACTACTAAGCAAATTGCTGGGAAATCTACCACATTTTCAATAAAGCAAGAGGCAATATGACCCTCTAAGTGATTTATTGGCATAAGCTCATTATCATTTAACAAAGATAATGCCTTTGCTGTTGAAACACCAATCATCAAACAGCTTAAAAGACCTGGACCATTGGTTACACAAATCGTATCAATTTCGTCAATATGTCTACCCGCAGTTTTTAATGAATGTTCTACCATTGGTATGATTTTTTCTAAATGATTTTTAGATGCAATTTCTGGAACAACGCCACCAAATTCTTTGTGAATACTTGCTTGGCTATAAAGAGCGTTTGACAACACTTTGCTATTTTCATCTAGAATAGCCACGCCTGTTTCGTCACAAGATGTTTCAATTCCCATAAAATATTTCATAAGCTTTTAAACCTACCATAATTATTTTCAATATGAACTAATTGTTCAAATCTGTGGTAAAATTTACTCAAAAATGGTTAAAAACAACAGTCATATTTATAAAAATCAAGACTCTATTTCTCGAGAGCCTTTTCCAAATTCAAAAAAAGTTTATGTTAAAGGTGAGATTCATAAGTCATTGAAAGTAGCTATGAGAGAAATAGAAATATCTGAATCTGAGAATTTTTATTCCACAAATCCTTCTAATACTAAAGCATTTTTTACTACTTATGACACTAGTGGACCTTACACTGACCCTAAAATTAAGATTGATGTAAGAAAAGGACTTCCAAAGATGAGAGAGAAATGGATATTAGCAAGAAATGATGTAGAGGCTTCAAAACAGTGTTCTTCGGTTTTTGCTAAAAAGGAAAGAACTAACAATAAAAAAGATTTGATTCCATTAAAGTTTTTGAATAGAAAGCCACTATTAGCAAAGCCTAAGCAGAACGTTACCCAAATGCATTATGCTAAAAATGGCGTTATAACCCCAGAGATGGAATATATATCTATTAGGGAAAACCAACGAATAGAAAGTTTTATTTCTGAGGACAACAACCTCTTTGCAACTCATAAAGGAACCGAGTTTCATTCTCAGATTAGCAAGAAATTCATAACACCAGAATTTGTTAGGTCTGAAATTGCTTCAGGAAGAGCCATAATACCTTCCAACATTAATCATCCAGAATCTGAACCCATGATAATTGGCTCAAACTTTCTTGTTAAGATCAATGCCAATATTGGCAACTCTGCTGTTACTTCAAGTATAGAAGAAGAAGTAGAAAAAGCGGTCTGGTCATGTAGATGGGGGGCCGATACAATTATGGATCTTTCTACCGGTGCAAACATACACCAAACAAGAGAATGGATAATTAGAAATAGCCCTGTACCAGTAGGAACAGTGCCAATTTATCAAGCATTAGAAAAGGTGAAAGGAAAAGCAGAAGATTTAAATTGGAACGTATACCGTGACACTCTTGTAGAGCAAGCTGAACAAGGAGTTGATTATTTTACTATTCATGCTGGTGTACTTTTACGTTATATTCCAATGACCGTAAAAAGAAGGACTGGGATAGTTTCTAGGGGTGGCTCTATAATGGCTAAATGGTGCCTTTCGCATCATAAAGAGAATTTCCTTTATACAAAATTTGAAGAAATATGTGAAATAATGAAACAATATGATATAGCATTTTCATTAGGAGATGGTCTGAGACCGGGCTCAATTTATGATGCAAACGATGAAGCGCAATTTGCTGAACTTGAAACATTAGGAGAGCTCACTGATATAGCTTGGGAAAATGACATCCAAACTATGATTGAAGGCCCTGGACATGTACCAATGCAAATGATTAAAGAGAACATGGATAAACAAGTAGAGATTTGCAAAGGAGCTCCCTTCTACACCCTAGGTCCGTTGACCACAGATATTGCTCCTGGATATGATCATATAACTTCCGCAATTGGAGCAGCTATGATTGGCTGGTATGGAACCTCTATGCTTTGCTATGTTACACCAAAAGAACATTTAGGCTTGCCAAACAAAGAAGATGTAAAGAATGGAGTTATAGCTTATAAAATAGCCGCACATGCTGCAAATCTTGCGAAAGGTCATCCAACTGCACAATATAGAGACAATCTTTTAAGTAGAGCAAGGTTTGAATTCAAATGGGAGGATCAATTTAATTTATCTCTTGACCCTTATACCGCAAGGCTATTTCATGATGAAACACTTCCGTCTGACAATGCTAAAGTGGCACATTTTTGTTCTATGTGTGGACCAAAATTTTGTTCAATGAAAATAACACAAGAAATAATGAATGAGTTTGGTAACCAAGATAGTAAAAATGAAGATATTGATAAAGAGCTTGAAAAAAAATCAAAAGAATTTAAGGATTCTGGCGGCGATATATATATCAAAGTAAGCTAAACTTAATTTAGAAATTATGCCTAAGAGAACAGATATTAAATCAATCCTAGTTATAGGTTCTGGACCAATAGTAATTGGACAGGCCTGCGAATTCGACTACTCCGGAACACAAGCATGTAAAGCTTTAAAAGAGGAAGGGTATAAAGTTATATTGATTAATAGCAATCCTGCTACCATTATGACAGATCCAGATTTTTCCGATAGAACATATATTGAACCTATCAATATAGAGATTGTAGAAAAAATAATTCAAAAAGAAAAACCTGACGCAATACTTCCAACTATTGGTGGACAGACGGCATTAAACATTGCTATGGAATTAGATTCAAAGGGTTTGCTACAGAAATACAATGTCGAATTAATTGGAGCTAAAGTTGAGGCAATTGAAAAAGCAGAAAAGAGAGAAAATTTCAAAAAAGCAATTGAATCTATTGGACTCAGAGTTCCAAGAAGTGAGGTTGTCAATAACGTTAAAGATGCAATTACATCTATTAAAAAAATAGGGTTCCCTGCCATAATTCGTCCTTCTTTTACATTAGGAGGGACAGGGGGATTTATTGCTTATTCAAACACAGAATTAGAAGGACTTTTGAAAAACGCCTTGGATTCAAGCCCTATATCAGAAATACAAATAGACGAATCCATAATTGGATGGAAAGAATTTGAGCTAGAGGTTGTAAGAGATTCTAAAGATAATGTTGTAATAATTTGTTCAATAGAAAATTTTGATCCGATGGGAATCCATACAGGAGATAGCATTACAGTTGCTCCCTCTCAAACATTGAGCGACAAACAGTATCAGCTACTCAGAGATTATTCAATAGATATAATAAGAGAGATAGGTGTTGATACAGGTGGATCCAATATTCAATTTGGTGTTGACCCAAAAAATGGAGACATTGTCGTTATTGAAATGAATCCACGAGTATCTAGAAGTTCGGCCTTAGCTTCCAAAGCAACTGGCTATCCAATAGCAAAAATAGCAGCAAAATTAGCTGTTGGGTACACCTTAGATGAACTACCTAATGATATAACTATAGATACGCCAGCATCTTTTGAGCCGACCTTAGATTATGTTGTTGTTAAGATACCAAGATTTACATTCGAGAAATTTCCTCAGACAAAACCTGAACTAGGAACACAAATGAAGTCAGTTGGCGAGGTAATGTCAATCGGAAGCACCTTTAAAGAAGCACTAGGCAAAGCAATGAGATCACTAGAAATTGACAATTCTGGTTTCGACTTGTATGAGGACGATAAAGATAAAATTATTAAAATTTTAAAATCTAACAATCCAAAAAAACTTTGGTACCTAGCTAATGCTTTAAGGGCAGGAATGAGTATTGACGATATTTATAAATTAACGAAAATAGACAAATGGTTCTTGAACAATATAAAAGAAATAATTGATTTAGAGTTTCTTATTAAGAAAAAATGCAAGAAAAGTTTAGACGAGGAAGTAATGCAGACAGCGAAGAAAAATGGTTTTTCCGATTCTGTCATCTCAGATTTATTAAATAAAAAGGAAGAAGAAATAAGAGATTTTAGAATTGCTAACGGTATAGTTCCATCTTACAAGATGGTAGATACATGCGCAGCGGAGTTTGAAGCTCATACACCATATTTATATTCTACCTATCAATCTGAAGATGAATCAAAGCCAACTAAAAAGAAAAAGATAGCAATATTAGGTGGGGGACCTAACAGGATAGGACAAGGGATTGAGTTTGATTATTGTTGCGTACATGCTTCTTTTGCATTAAAAGATGATGGATACCAAACTTTAATGATTAATTGCAATCCTGAGACTGTCAGCACAGATTATGATATTTCTGACAAGCTTTATTTTGAGCCACTGACCGCCGAAGATACAATCTCTATAATAAATAAAGAAAAGCCAGATGGAACAATAGTCCATCTAGGAGGACAAACTCCTCTGAAGCTAGCGCTTGATCTTGAAAAAGCTGGAGCAAACATTATTGGTACTTCAGCTGATAGCATTGATTTGGCTGAAGACAGAGAGAGGTTTAAGAATTTAATGCAAGAGTTAGGAATACTTCAGCCAGAATCAGGGATTGCTAATTCTTCTGATGAAGCACTGAAGTTATCAACTATTATCGGCTATCCAATTATAGTGAGACCTTCTTATGTGTTAGGTGGCAGGGCAATGGAAGTTGCATATTCAGAAAACGATTTAATTAAATATCTAAACGAAGCTGTAAGTGTCTCCAACAAAAGGCCAGTTCTGATAGATAAGTTTTTAAATGATGCAAAAGAGGTTGATGTTGATGCAATCTCTGATGGAGAAAATGTAGTAATTTGTGGAATACTTGAACATATAGAAGAAGCTGGAGTTCATTCAGGAGATAGTACAATGGTACTTCCTCCTTATTCTCTTGACCAAAATTTAATTAATGAAATTATAGAAAAGTCAAAAACTATAGCTCTTAGATTAAAAGTAAAAGGATTAATGAATATTCAATATGCTGTTAAAGAAAACTCGATATATATCATAGAGGTTAATCCAAGAGCTAGTAGAACAGTTCCATTTATAAGTAAGGCGATTGGAGTGCCAATTGCTAAAATTGCTTCAAAAGTAATGGCTGGGAAAAAATTAACTGAATTAAATTTCACCAAAGAAACTGTCATAAAGCATTTTGCAGTTAAAGAATCTGTTTTTCCTTTTATCAAATTTCCAGATGTAGATACACTGCTAGGACCAGAAATGAAATCAACTGGAGAAGTAATGGGTCTTGATGATGACCTAGCTGGGGCATTTGCAAAAGCACAAATTGCCGCGGGAAACAATTTACCGATTGAAGGCAATGCATTTGTAAGCATTAAGGACGAAGATAAGCCAAAAATAATTGATTTATGTAGGAAGTTGATCCAACTCGATTTTAATATTATAGCAACACGAGGCACACATGATTTTTTAACTAAAAACTCAATAAACTCAAAAGTTGTAAAAAAAGTTAAAGAAGGACATCCAAATATTGTCGATTTAATTAAAGATAATGAAATTGATATAGTAATGAATACAACTCTTACAAAAATGGAAGTTACGGAATCGTTCTCAATAAGAAGAACAGCCTTGACTAGACAAGTTCCATATTTTACAACTGTTGCAGGAGCTTTTGCTGCTGTAGAAGCAATTGAGTATCTCAAGAATGATTCAATTAGAGTTAAACCACTTCAAGAATATTTTTAAAAGGTATAATTAATTATGGACCAATTACCCATTAGCCCTAAAGGTTTTGAGATGCTACAAGCTGAATTAAAGCGCTTGAAAACAGAAGAAAAACCAAAGATAATAAAGATGATTGAATTTGCAAGATCCCTTGGCGATTTATCTGAAAATGCTGAATATGAAACCGCAAAAGATAAACAAGCATTTAATGATAAACGCATATCCGAACTTGAGACCAAACTTTCTTCTTGTGTTGTTATCGACCCTTCAAAAATAAAAGATAAGTCAAAATTGATTTTCGGTCTTTCTTTTGAAATTGAAGATTTGGATTCTGGGGACAAGAAAACCTTTCAGCTATTAGGTCCTGAAGAATCTGATCCCAACACTGGTTCTGTATCTATTCAATCACCTATAGGATCGTCAGTCCTAGGGAGAGAAGAAGGAGATGAATTCACAGTTAGGACACCCGCAGGACCAAGGGACTATGTACTTAATAAGATTTTTTAATGAAGAATTATATTGCAATCTTTTTTTTGGTTCTCATAGACCAAATTACAAAATATTCTGTTACTCAAAATCTATCTTTAAATGAAACCCATTATATTACTAACTATCTGAATCTTATTTACATTGAAAATAGAGGTCTTATCTTGGGAGCGTTTTCGGGGGTTAATCCCAATATTATGCTTTTGGTTCACATATTGTTATTCATAATAGCGCTATTTGTTATAAAAAAGTTTTTATATTCTTACAGCGAGTTAAAAAATGTAGCCATACTCTTTTACTCAGGAGCTATTGGGAATACTATCGATAGGATTTTCAAGGAAGGAGTAATAGATTTTATTGATTTTCACTATATGGGAATTCACTGGCCAGCTTTTAACTTAGCAGACTTCTTAAT
>CEQP01165664.1_pt1 | contig 40690 bp, 46 predicted proteins | sample 356291 | NCBI WGS metagenome assembly CEQP01 (sample SAMEA2621221, study PRJEB7988) | marine metagenome | isolation source: saline water (ENVO:00002010), including | reverse complement strand
AGAGGAAGAGGAAGAGGAAGAGGAAGAGGAAGAGGAGGGCTGCATTTAGCGCCACCACTTATGAAAAATCCCCAAGACATCACGCTGTTCATCCCCGGTCTCAGGCCCTGCCAGCTCGTAGCCTACGTTACCTGGCTGGTAAGCCGGGATCCGGGAGAGCGCGTCTACGACATCCGCTGGCCGGGAGTGAAGCCGTCACCCCGGAATCTGGATTATCTCGACGCCAACGAGATCCTTTTCTAGCCCTAGCGCAACTGATTGACCCGGTGCCAGGATCTGGCACTATCACCTCGATGAAGAGGGAGAGCTTAGAGCTAACTGACGAAAGACGGGCCACCCTCGACAAGCTGGCGGCTCGTTTGCAGTGTAACGCCCAGCGCGGCCCTGCAGCCGGGAAGCCGTCCTGGAGGGCGCTGGTCTACGCCATAGCGGACGGCGCCCTGAAGGTGACGCCAAAGGCCAAGGCTAGGAAGAGGCAGTAGGGGACAGAGTTCAGGTGACCGGGACCGGCTGATACTTGGCTTGCCATTCAATCCAGTCGTCATTGCCCACTGGCTCAAAATCCTCGGCCTCCTCCGGGGTAAACTCGGCGCCGTTGCCGTTAAACACGATCACAGAGCCGCCAAACGTCTTGGATGACACCTCACACGGGAAGAGGAGCTTGGCGCTCTCTCCGGGCTCCAGAGGGCGCCCGAGCTGTTCCAAGTAAAGCTCTTGGCTCCGGGCCGTGGCGCTACCCTTGGCGCGGTATTTAATATATCTCAGTCCCTGGCCGGCTGGCGTCCAGTCCTCGCCTTGAAGCTCCTCCAGAATCTCGGAGTGAGAAAAGACTGCCCGGTCAGCAAGAAAGCCGGGAGCCTCACCGGACCACTTGACCAAGGCCAGCGACCCGTCCACCGAATAGCGGAGTGTGTCGGCGCTGTCCTGCTCTACTTGGGCAAAATCAACGAGGCTTACTTCCTCGGCTGGTATGATTGCGTAATTCATAATTAAGGAACGTCTGAGGTGAATGATGCGCCGTTTACTAGCGAGCCATTGTTGCTGCCAGATCCCTGATCGGTGATGGTTGTGCCGGTCCCGCCATCGTTGTCGCCGCATCTCCAATAGCCCCAGAGCGAGCTGCTGTTGTCGTAGTCTCCGTCGTCCTCGGTTAGATCGGTAGGCGTTCCCGAGTTGTAGATTGCGGTGAGTGCGTCACCGTCGAGCGGCACTGTCCAGATAGCTACCTCGTCGATGTGTCCATCTATCGTGTTCTGAAGCGTTACCCCGTCACTGGCGTGGCCGTTGGTCCCCCCGAGAAAGAAGCTCGACGGAGGATTCTTTGATGCGCCTGGAGTGTAGCTGTTAGACGACACTTCTGATGCGTTGACATATGTTTTTAGGTTGCCGCCAGAGGTTCCAACTAACGCAAGGTGATACCACGTTCCTGTTGAGAGTCCTCCCCCGCCGATGCTTCCGTAGGACGCTCCCGCTTGATACCCAGAGTAAGTGTAACTAAGGGTATAAATGCCCATATAAAACTGCTTGCCTGAAGTGCTGACGCCTATTCCATGAAGGGAGCTTGCTGAATCAAACTTTACCCAATAGGCCAGCGTTCCTCCGTTGTGGAGAAAGTTGATGTCCGTAGTGGTGGCCAGCTTTACATACTGAGTAGAGCCGTCTGTCTCTATGCTGTATCCGTTCGCCCAGGCCGCGCCTTGCTTTCGTGGATCGGTCGCCAGCCCTGCTGAGATTCCTAATGCCATGTGATCAGTCTACATTACCAAGTCGCATTCCGCCCCCGGACCCCGGCGTCGATGTGACAAAAGGTTGAGTAGGCTCCGAGGCCACCCGTAAAGCAGCCAGCGTGTCGCATCTTGTTCAGCCGGTTAAACACTTGGCTTGGGCTCATGCCATCAACCTGAAAGTCGATGGCGCAGTTCTTTTTATGAAAACTGTTGGGCGCTCCATTTACTCCCTTAGCGTTGTATTGAGGGCTCCGGTATATCGAGGTTAGCCTGATCGGCAGGTCAATACTCTCTCGGAGCTGATCCAACACCCAGAGGACCGGAGGAAGATTGTCCCAGAGATCTCTCCCCGGAAGGCTGTTCTTTACTCCGTTCCGGCTCGCGTTGGCGTAGTTCGTCACCTCACGTGGCGAGAAATGCCGGAGCTGGAGAGCGCCAAGGTAGGCCTCGTATTCTTCTTTCAGTTCACTCATCGTTCAGGATGGCGGCGATCTTGTCATGCAGCTTCTCCCGGTCTCGCTCGCACTCGACTAGGCGCCTACGGACATCGGTGAGCTGGGCGTTGTAATTCATTTCTACCTTTGCGGTCAGTACGTCATTCCGCTTGTTCAAATACGCGACAGCCAGGCATAGAGCTGCGATCAAGCCACCGTGTTCCAGGAGTGATATCAGCGAGGGATCCATACCCGAGTTATACTAACAACCGCTGTCTCTTTAGGGATACGGGCCGACTATTAAAGTCTGGTGAGGCTTTGTGAACATCGATCAGGTCGATGGCACTATCGCTTAGGGCTTTAGCTTGATTTGATTAGTATGAAAACACCCCCAGAGACCCCTTGCATTTTTCTGTCCTTTAATCTCAACTGGTAGACATGCATTTAAGGTCATCACAGCTACTTCCGAGCGGAGGCCAGCGCATTGTGATCGATCTTCACGATGACGGCGAGCCGGTCGCGGACTTACAGGTAACCGGGTTTGAATCCTGGGACAGCGTTGAGGAAGCCCTCTGCGACCTGATGATGTCGATGGACGATCTCCCGGAGGAGAGCGTGCCCGAGGCAGTGCAGGAACAGCCCTAGCTCCCGCTCAACGAGAGAGGCTTCCCGGTTAACCCTCGCAGGACAATTATCAGTCCTCCAAGGATCGCTCCTATCACGTTCCAGTTGTCGTCAATGAAGGCCGACAGCTCCGGGAACTTAGCCGCCACGACCGAGACCACTGAGGTGACCAGGCCAAGCCAGATGGTCTTACTCTTGAGAGGTTTCTTCGCCATCACTGCAGGAGGTTGAGAAGCCCACCAGTATTCGCATCAAGTTCTGTCTCCACGCTCACCTTCAGGCCAGCGCAGCTTGTCATTGCCAGGATCAAGCCGGTAGCCACCACCAGCGATCCCCAAACGATCAGTCTTTTCATCCCGGACATCTAATCACGGGCTGTCCGTCAGATCTCCTCCGACGCCTCTACCGAGTAAGCCACCGTCTCCGCTAACGTCCTCCCGCTATACACCTCCGCCGGCGCTGCTATCTCCAGGTAGGGCGTGTCATCCTCGTCGCTCAGTATTAACGGTACAACCGTGAGACCCTTTGTGTACCCCACTTGGTCCACCAACAGACCAGCCTCCTTGTAACTCTCCGCTTGCAACAGCGCATACCGCGACCCGTTACACTCCGGACCCCAATCAACAATCCATGTAGTCATAATTAATTCATCCACTCTTACCACCAGCGAGCAGCACGCAGTGATGCGCTGCTAGTGAGGACGCAGGACGAACGGTAAGCCGATCAGCCTTCCCGCTCCGCTTGCTATCAACCGCTCTAACAACCAATCCACCGCTGTTCCTGTCTCTCCGAACAAGGGTAACAACTCTGTCCAGACTGAACAACCAAGCAAATCTTAGGCAAGGCTAAGTCATAGACCGTTCACTACCTAACAGAACACTTCAGTCTTGTTCAATACACTTGAGACCTCGCGCTAATATCATCGTGTCCCCCACATCCAAAACCCAGGCGCTACCGTTATAACCCATGAGTTCATTCAAGATCGGTGGAACGCTTAAAGTTATCGGAGACATCCAAACCTTCCCATCAGGATTCACCAAGAGAGAGATCGTCATAGAAACCCATGACGACAAATACCCACAGCTCATCAGCCTGTCCCTGCTCAAAGACCAGACCAGCCTCACCAACGGGATGCAGACTGAAGATCTAGTCACCGCCTACTTCAATATCAAAGGCCGAGAATATAACGGTAAATACTTCAACGACCTCATCGCCTGGAAGCTCACGAAAGATTATGACCAGAGTCAGGCAGACCAACACCTTAACCAGATACTCCGGGAGTCGCCCAGCAGCACCGATACCCAGACGGCCAACAAAGAAGAGCTGGACGAGATCCCATTCTAGCGGAAAGAGAAGTCCAGCCAGATCAGAAGGATCAATAGCGTCAAGGACAGCACGCCCATCACCTCCAACCCGGTCATAGATCCCTCACTAGCTCCCGCATCCCCCGGACCCGCTCCACCTCCTCCTCAAGGCCACCAGTCTTGGCCAGCTCATCCTGCAGCTCCCGTAGCTGCTCAGATAATACCACCAGCCGGGCTCGGCGCCGTATCGCCGCCATGTAGCGGCCCACATTTACCAGGTTCTCTGTCTTCTCCATAGTCACTCCTTCTCTCCAGCCTGATCCCGAGCCATTGCAGCCAAGATCTCAGCCGCGCTGTGAACGATAGCCACCTGCCCCTGCCAGTTGCCGTGCATCCCCACCTGAGCCGCTGTCAGCCTCCTACGGCTCGGAACCTGGCTACCATTCTTGATCTCAAATAGGTAGTTGCGCCCACGCCAGCCCACCACTAGGTCCGGGAAGCCTCGACCAGCACCGCTAGCGTCAAACACAGTAGCCTCCGGCAAGGCCGCTCGTAGCTCATCCACTACAGCCTTGTGATTCTCGTCCGTCCGCTTGGCATACCGAGTCACAAAGGTATTGTCGCAAACAGTGTCAGAAAGCCTCCAGATCCTCTCAGGAGAGCCCCGGAGAGTAGGGGAATGTCACCGGGTCTCAGATCGCCAAGCAGGGCGAGAAGGGGAGATTTGGACCGGTTGCGGTCTGTGCGAAAGATTATGCAACAACATTGTAACTACAGGCTCCCGGACACTACATCTTGTGTTTCAGGCCCTGGTTCCCGCTCCATTACACTGAATGCGACTAGTTTGCGTTATTGAAGCATTGATACTTAGGGAGTTACGAGGCAAGCTTTTGCCCCATATGGCCCTAAGTTCCTAAGCACTAGCGTGTTCTGACTTGGAATCCGTATTACCGCTGTTGTGTGAAGTTATAGGGGGGGAGGGGGGTAAGCCAGGCTCGGCACCCCACCGAAAAACCGGTCCCCCACCCTCTGAAAAAATCCTGCAACCGGGCCGTGTTTAAGCAAACGCTCAAGCAGACGCTCAAGCAAATGCTTCAAGCTGGCTCAGGCTTACGCTTGGTCGCCTTTAAGGGGAGCCGGCGTGTTTTGGCGGCTGAACTTGTTTATGGCCTTTTTGCACTCCTCGACGTTGTAGAATACCCGGCGCCCGACTTTGACGAAGGGGATGACGCCCTTTGCTTTCCAGGTGAGCCAAGTGCGTAGGCCGGGGCCTGAGCCTTTGTGAAAGATCGCGTCAATGCATCTCCGTGCATCGACCAGTTTGTTCTCCTCAACCGCTTGTTCCATTTCTCCACCATACGCAGCGAGTGCGTTGCAGCGAGTAAAAGATTCCTATTACGTGGACAGTCTGTCCGGTAGTTGCTGGCGACTTTTACGCCTCTACCCCTAGTTTTATCGTTTCCCCGGTCATCAGCGCGAGTGACTGGGGTAAGCTGGGTTTGGACAGCGTCGGTTGAGGTGGGAGGGTGGAGAGGTTCTGGGCGAAGGTTAAGAAGGATCCGGCGTCTGACGGCTGCTGGGAGTTTGTGGGATTATCTGGTGAGCGTGGATCTGGCTACGCTCCATTTTACTACGAGGGGAAGGTGGTGGGCGCTCACCGGGTTTCCTGGATGCTGGCGCACGGGGAGGTTCCTCCTGGGGCGTGTGTGTGTCATCGCTGCGACAACCGGCGATGTGTTCGTCCTGACCATTTATTTTTGGGGACGCCGTCTGACAACATGCGGGACATGGTGGAGAAGGGGCGAGCGACTAAGGCTAACCGAGGCTCTGGGAATGGGATGGCGAAGCTGACGGAGGAGCAGGTTTACGAGATCCGATCTGCGAGTCGGCGCGGGGAGTTGTCTCGATTGGCTGAGAAGTATGGCGTTAGCATTTCGGCGGCGAGTGATATTCGTCGTCGCCGGGGATGGGGTTGGCTACCTGAGAGACGAGTCTAAATATGTCGCTTGGATCGACACGTTCTGCGGACATGTCGATCTTACTCAGCGTTGGCGGCTTTGAGGGTATCTATTTTCTCTGTAAGCTTCTCAACCTCTTTTTGGATGCCTTGGATGTGGAGGTTTTGGCGGACATCATCTGGGAGAGCGCCTAGTTTTCCGACTGGCCAGTCCCTGACGAACACTGCGTGCTTTTCAACATCCTTGGCCATCATCTGGATTTGGAAGTCATTATGTTGCACTTGGGAGGAGAGGTTTGACGCCCACCAGACGATAGCGGCTGCTTGAGCTGCCAGGGTGATAAAGAGTTTGGTATTAGCCATAGGGTATTGTGCGACGAAGGGTCTGACGGACATGTTGCGGTAGGGTATGGGGGCGAATTTTGAGATATGTCTTACTGCTGGGCGTGTTGTTTCTGTTCTTGTTTGTAGCGAGGGCGGGTGAGGCTCCGTTATTTGGGTTCCACACGGAGTTGATTGAAGGAGGCACGGCGACGGCGGTGGCGGCGAACGTGACTGAGCGACCTGGCGGAGTATTGGATCGGACGCTGGGCCGGCTGCTTGGAGACAGCAACGAGGCTGGTTTGTTGGTTGAGGATGTGGTCTGGGTTAAGGACGGCCTACGCTGGAGGCGTTTTTATTATGACGGTGGCTGGCGCGGGTATGGTTACGGGGACGAGGATCAGTCTCGGTATCGTTTACCGGCGGGGAGCGGGTTTTTTATTCAGAGCAGCCGTGAGAGCGACTGGTTATTATTTTTTGGCGGTTTTGTGAGGAGGGGCTCGATTGCCCATGACGTTTCTCCTGGCTTTAACGTGCTGAACCGGGGCTTCCCGGCTCCGGTGAGTTTGTTGGGTTCTGGTTTGGCTGAGAGCCCAGGTTTTGGGGCTGGCGACTTTGTTTGGATCTACCGTGACGGCGAGTATGGCCGCTACTATTTGACGGATTATGGCTGGCGGAAGGTGGGCGGAAACTCTGCTGACTTTGGGCATGTGGAGTTGGGCTCGGCGGTGATTATCCAGACGGTGGGTTCTGGCGGTCGCATTGTATTGCGTCCTCCTCGACAGCTTCGCCGGAGCAAGGTGATTATTCCGGAGCGAACGTTTGCTCCACCTGCTCCTGACGTTGACGTTGGCCTGGCTCAGAACACCTGGGGCAGTCCTGTTTTTGAGATCTCCTGGTTGGCTGCAGGATCCAAGGTGGTCTACACGACGGAAGTTATTGAAGAGGGCGAATGGCTGACGATTAACGAGCGATCTGGCTGGTGGGGGCAGCGGTTGAGTGACCATGCGGTGTTGGTGACAAGCTCGGGCCGGATTGGGTTGCGTTGGGGAGTTGCGCGAGTGACTGCTAACTGGCGAGAGGTTGATTTTGGCAAGTGAATTATTCTGACAGAAAATTGTTTTCACGGCGCGAAAGTCGCCAAAGAATTGATTGGTGATGAGTACTGAGTTGTTGGCGCCGGGGACACCGGAAGACGACGACAAGCTGGCTAAGGCCATCCTTGACTCGGTAGAATTTGTTCGCAAGGCGAGCAAGAAGCAGGGGATCACCTGCACTGAGGTTAAGAGCCCGGAGCGAGCGTGTGCGATATTGGCGATGATCTGCCGGGCGATCCCGGAGCGCACTATCTGCCGGGAGATGAACACCAGTTTTGATGCTATCCGGGCATTGAAGCGTCGTCATGCGGAGATTGTTCAATCAACGCGGACGCATCGCAGCTTAAAGGCGACGAAGCTGCAGTTAAAGGCGGCTGACGCATTGGAGAAGAAGCTGGATCGGATATTAGATGACGAAGAGAGTTTAGATAAGGTTTCGGTGAAAGATCTTTCCCTCGGTTATGGGATAACGACGGACAAGCAGCGATCCATTCATGGAGAAGGCGCCGTTGTTAATCACGAGGTGAAGATCACACTGGAAGATGCGCGACAGGCTATTGATGACGCGAAGGCGAGTGTCGCTAAGGCGGCAGAGGAGAAGGTTATCGATGTCTGACGATGGTGCATGGTGTAGGCGTCCCGGAGGGTTCTGGCTTCTCCCTCCGGGGCGCCGATTAATTTTCCCGGTTCAGGTTGGTTTGCAGCAAGCATGAGAAGGTTCCCTGGCGATTGATTTCGCCAAGGAAAAATCCTCATTCCCCAACCTGGGCCGGGATTTAATTATGGAGAGCGCGGCAGCAGAAAGAGATTTTGCAGGAATCATCCAGAGCTTGGACGAGAGTCACGATGCGGTCTGGAAAGTTGCACGCATGCTTAATGACAAAGGCCACGCGGTGAAGATCCCGGTGACGACCAAGGCGTCCTGTTACGCCGAGTGGGAAGATCATGCCGACGACGGCGACTTGTTTATTGAGCGGCGAGTTGAGGTGAAGCAGTTAAGCGTAGACTTCACATCTGCCGCTGACTGGCCGTATGGGGAAAAGTTTATCGTTTGCGCCAGGCATAGCTGGGACCGCGCAAAGCCGAAGCCGTGGTGCCACATAATTCTCTCTTGCTCAGGAACGCATGCGGCGACGGTTTTTGATACGACGCGCCAGCATTGGTTTGTTGAGGAGAGATCGGACAGCCGGCGTGAGGATGTTCGCCAGCAGTTTTATTTTTGCCCGGTTGAGCGGGTGAAATTTTTCAGAATCCCGACCGCATGAAAGTTTTGGTTGCATGTGAATTTAGCGGTGTTGTCAGGGATGCGTTTTCTGCTTGTGGACACGATGCGATGTCATGCGACCTGCTTCCGGGCGAAGGCAGCGGGGCTCACTATCAAGGCGACGTTAGGGATGTAATTGATTACCCTTGGGATCTGATGGTGGCGCATCCTCCCTGCACCCATCAGAGCGTTAGCGGGGCTCGGCATTTCAAAGAAAAGATCCAAGACGGGCGGCAGCAATCGGGCGTGTCATTTTTTATGATGTTGGCCAAGGCCGACATTCCCCGAATTGCTTTGGAAAACCCGGTCAGCATTATCAGCACGTTGTGGCGAAAGCCTGATCAGATTGTTCACCCTTGGCAATTTGGCCACGGGGAGACGAAAGCAACATGCTTGTGGCTTAAAGGGCTACCTCTTTTGACGCCGACTGACGTTGTTCCTGGGCGCGAGGCAAAAATCCACCGGATGCCTCCGAGTAAAGACAGAGGAAAAAACCGTTCTAGGACTTTTTCGGGGATGGCGAAGGCGTTTGCAGAGCAGTGGGGAATTAAGAAATGAACATATACGGCAGGATTAACACCCAGGAGATTAAGGCGGCGTGCGACAGGTTTCTGGAGTCGCGTGGAGAAAGGAAGGTCACTTACCGGGAGCAGATGGATCTTCACGCGCAGCGCGGCAGTAAGCGCCGGCCCCGGAAGAGCAAGATGGATAAAGTTGCGGAAGAAATTGAAGATGACTCAAGAAGCGACTGAAATAATTGACGACTGCGTAGTTGCGGGGATTCCAAAAGAGCTGCTTTCAAAAGAGGCAGTGGTTATCAGGGGATTTGACGAGGCAGTTGTTGGCTACACTGACCCCGGTATTTTAGTCTACAGCTACAACAAGATCGTGGACATTGTTGCCAGTCAGTGGACTGACGACATGAGCAGAGACGATGCTTACGAATATGTAGCGATCAACATCACCGGGCTGCAGGAGAACGGCGCCGGGTTTGTAATGCTTTACGGGCCGAGATGCTGACTTGGCAGGAACATCCCGTGCTAAAGCCGCCGACTCCGGAGGAGCTGGCGATGATGGAGCCGGAGCAGGTGCTGGATCTGCACACAAGCTTTCATGCCGCAATTCGTAATGCAGCGGACGACCCTCTGAATTGTGGATTTAAGATGCCGCATTGGGAAAAAGCGGACGCCTTGGTAACCGGGGAGGACGCGACTAACGAGTTGATTGTTCTGGGCGGTAACCGGAGCGGAAAAACTATCTACGGGGCGCAGAGTGTTATCCGGGCGGCGACCTCTAACCCTAGCAGCACCATCTTTGTGTTTGCTCAGAACGCGGAGGTGTCTGTTCGCCAGGTTCAGGCGGCGGTTTACGACTGGCTCCCTCCGGAGCTACGGAAAACGAGTCGATCCAAAGGGCATTACGTTTCCTACAAGCGACAGACCGGCTTCTCAGGCTCCTCAATCATCTTCCCCAACGAGAGCCAGCTTGTCTTCAAGCACTACAGTCAGTTTCAACAGGATCAATCCATCCTGGAGGGCGCGGAGCTTGGCAGCTTTGAAGAAAATGATGCGCCGAATTGGGGAGTGTGGCTGGACGAGTATTTGCTTGGCCCGGAATTGATTAACACGTTGCGATTCCGACTGGCTACCCGGAACGCGAAGATGCTGCTTACCTTCACTCCGATCTACGGCTACACGGCTACAGTCCGGGAGTATCTTCACCAGGCCGAGACGCAAGAGCAGGTTCCTGCCGCTCTGCTTGAGGGCGAGCGCGTCCCGGTCACCCAGCGCAGCAAGTTGCGAGACGCCTCGGTGATTTATTTTCATTCGCAGAATAATCCGTTTGGAGGTTACGAGCGGATTAAGAGCGACTTGGAAGGCCGGTCGAGAGAGGAGATCCTTACCCGTGCCTATGGCGTGCCGGTGAGATCCTCGACCACCGTGTTCCCGATGTTCAGCCGGGAGAGCAACGTCGTCCCTCATGCCGATATTCCCGCTGCAGACGTAACGCGCTACCAGTTGATTGACCCTGGCGGCAGCAAGAACTGGTGCTGCCTATGGGTGGCGGTTGACGCCTCCGGGAGCTGGTGGATCTACCGGGAATACCCGGACGATGAAGATTGGGCAGTCTGGAAAGAAGGAAGCTGGAGCCCCGGCCCCGGCGCCAGAGGAAGAGGGCTGGGGATCCGGGACTACGTGAAGCTCTTTTACCGATTAGAGGGCGGGACCGTGACGGAACACGATGATGGCCGAATCACCACAGACACGACACTTCATGGCGAAACGATACAGGAAAGGATCATTGACCCCCGGATGTGCAAGATCCAGACGCCTAGCAAGGACGGAGGAAGCGAAAGCATCCTGAGTAACTTGGATGATTACGACTTTATTTGTCTTCCTTCCCTGATTCCGGGCGGCGACCGCGCCCAGGAGATCGAGCAAGGGCTCCAGGCGATGAACAACCTGATGGCCTACGACCGCACCAAGCCGGTGGACAGCGTTAATCGCCCCCGGTTTTATGTGTCAGAAAAATGTGCAAATTTGATAACCGCGATGGCAGAATACAACCTGGAAGGGGGACTGAAGATGCCTTGGAAAGATTTTATCGACTGCGCCCGGTATGGGGCGATCACCGGCATTTATCACGGGGAGAACTTTGTGGAGCCAGCGGCCCAGGCGCAGCAAGCGCCGAGTTATGGAGCCCCAACCAGTAAACGTAATCTTTTTTGGTGACTGAAATTTTAGACGAAATAGAAAACTCTGACGATCTCCCGCAGCAAGAGGTGTTGGAGTTGCTCAAGATTTCCGGAGCCAAGATTAAAACTCTGCGGGACAATCACATGACCACCGAGGACTGGTATCAAGTTGCCAGCAAGGGAAGGCCGCGTGTGATGTATCGCCCGAGTGGAGTAGCCAAGCTGAAAATCCACTTGGCGGCTGCAGACATTTTACCGCTAGCAGTGCCACGCTTCCAAGAAGCGATCTGCTTGCCGTTGCCTCAAAATGAACGGTCAAAACACATCTGGGCGAAGGTTAGACAGGTTGGAGGAGAATGGGAACGCCATCCAGTATTGGTTACCCCTAGAATACGTGCCTACCTCCTTCCCGGAAAACCCTTCAAAGTACAGCTCGTCGAGACAGAGGACGGCGAAAAAAGCTATCGGCACGAAAGCCTTTGCCCTTGAGCAAGGAGATCGGTTTCTGGCTTGGGATTATTGCTACCTGAAAATAAAGGGAGCAGTTTTGGGCGCGGTGGAGGAGTCGTCATTACAGGCGATTAGCGAGAGGACAGGCCACGATGAGCGGTGGGCCTACAAGGTGGTGAATAATCTGCAACGGAGATTGAGAAACGAGAGGGTATGACGCAGGACTTTGTTGAAGACGCAATAGAAGCATGCAACCGGGAGAGAGTCCCGTTTGTGTTTGCCATGAGGAGCGGTGACGACGGCGAGTGGATTGTAAACTACAACCTGGAGCATCACAGCTCGGCCACCGGCAACAAGGAACAGGAAGTCTGCAATCTCATTACGCTCTCTCTCGCAAATAAACGAAAGCCGTGAAGCTACCCAAATCGACTAGGGTCGCAGGGGTTACGGTAAAAATAGTTGAGCGCGACTTGTCTGACGACGAGTGCTTTGGCTATTGGAACCACGATAAGAAGACTATTTATATCGGGCAGAATTTAAGCCCGAAGCTCGCAAGGCAAACGCTTTGCCATGAAATGATACACGCTGCCCTGGATCTATCAGGGATCAGCTTTGCGAAAGGATTTCCGGACGAACCAGTAGTGCGGGCCGTTGAAACTCTGTTCCTCCCGGCGTGGGAGCGAATGAAGAAACGGCTGGCAAAAACAAACACTGATTCGTCATGCCAACAAAGCCCAAGTTCACCGTAATGCGCCGAGGAAAGGTGCCTCTGATCGACTTCCCCGATCCTATCGGCACCACCGGAAAGGTCCGAATGTTTATAGCGTCGGATGTTCACTTTGATAACCCAAAGTGCAGGAGAGAAATCCTGAAGCGCGACCTGGAAGAGTGCGTTGACGGCGGCTGGCCTTGGATTTCAGCAGGCGATTGGCATTGTGCCATGCAGGGGAGCTGGGATCCGAGAAAAAGCAAATCAGACATTCGCCCGGAGAACATGGTTCCGGATTACTTGGATTCACTTGTTACAACGTCTGCCGATTTTCTTGAGTTTGCGGCACCAAACGCTGCCGTCTTTTACGAAGGGAATCACGAAGGGAGCATTAAGCGCCGGCATGAAACCTGCCTTAATTCCCGTCTGACAGAAAGAATGAGGGCGGGGAAGAAGGGCTCCCCGGTTATCACCGCCGGCATTGGCGGGTGGCTGTTGGTGCGAGTGCGACTTACCAAGACGGCCAGCTTTATTTACAAGATCTGGGTTCATCATGGGACTGGATCGAGCGGAGGACCAGTAACGAAGGGGACGATAGCGACTGCGAGACGCGCAGCAGCGTATGATTGCGATTGTTTTATAACCGGTCACATCCATGAACGCTGGGCGCTGACGACTATGCGAGCGCGATGTGACGAGCGAACCGGGAGAACTTGGACCTCGCCAATTTTGCATGTGCAGTGTGCGACCTATAAGGAGGAGTTTTCTATGCACGAAACCACTTGGCATACCTCGATGGAGCGCCCCCCGAAACCCGTGGGCGGGACGTTTTTGGATTTGGAGATTGCCAAGGAATTTGACGGGATGTTGCGCCCGGACAAAGGCACAAAGAGGCGGCTCCCGTTGCACCATGTCGTCGCCAACGTGGTTTGGACAAAGTAGGGACAGCCTAACGTATTCTTGCCGATGTGAGCGAAGCGCAAGTTAATGCGGAAGAGACTCCGGACATAAAGGAACTCCTCCGGAGCTATGAACTAACTCAGTCAGAGCTGGGTCACTGGCGGGATCAGTGTCAGGTAAGTTATGACGACCGGCGGAACTATTGGCCGGGAAAAACCAACGATCTTCGCAAATCCGGGAGCGACGCGCTTCCTTGGGAGGGAGCCAGCGACTCCGAGGCCCTGGTGATAGGCGAGCGGATCCAGGCTTACGTTGCAATGTGCGCGTTTGCGCTGTCTCGCGCCAACATCCGGGCTTATCCCGTTGAGGTAAGCGATGTGGCTCATGCGCGGGTGGTTTCCTCATTCCTGAAGTGGATGAAGGACTACTACATCCCAGAATTTGACCGCGAGATGGAGCTGGCGGCTAATTACCTTTTTGAAAAGGGACACGCCATTACCTATGTGGGCTGGGAGCAGAAGGATGTTACCCGGCTGCAGCTACTCAACCTGCAGGAGATCGCGGCGACCGTTCCGGAGTTGGCCGAGCTGATTGTAACCGAGGAATACGATGACGACTTGGTGCTGATGCTTCAGCAGCAGTATCCCAAACTCCGGAAAAAGGACGCCAAGAAAGCTTTGCGAAAACTACGCAAGGAAGGTGTTGCCGAGTTGCCCATACAGGTTCGCAGCATTGACCGGCCACTAGTTCAGGCGCTTGCAACTGATACAGACATCCTGTTTCCGCATTACTGCACCGATCCACAGAAAGCTCCATACATCCACCGGCGGGTCTTGATGACTCCGCAAGAGGTGCTTTCCAGGGTAAGCACTGAAGGCTGGGACGAAAAATGGGCCGACCATGTGATCGAGCGCATGCGCGGCACCGATCATTCCAATATGATCGACGCTTCAGACCCTTACGCGCAGCAAGGGCGCTTTGATGATAACGAAACAGACTTTGTAGAAGTCATTTACACTTACCAGCGCCTGATGAAAGACGGCGCCGAGGGAATCTACTGCACGGTATGGCACACGAAGGAGACCGAGAGCTTTGGCAAGTTTGAGCTGCTCAACGGGCTGGAAGACTATCCGTTCGTTGTAACCGAGCTACACCGCGACTCTAAGAGGATGTATGAAGCCAGGTCGATGGTCGATCTCCTCCGGGGAGTGCAATGGCAGGTCAAGGCCGAGCGAGATGCGAGAATTGATCGCAGCTCTCTTGCCACCTTGCCGGCGTCCAAAGGGCCAGTAGGCCGGCCTAAGCCAGAGTTCCGACCCGGCGGTCACGTTACCGAGCGCCGCCCAGGTGAATACGGATGGGTGGATCCGCCACCCGCCGACCCTGGCTCGATTGAGATTGAGTCAACCATGCTAACCCAGGCAGATCGGATGGTTGGGCTGTCTAATCCCAACGAGGATCCGGACGCGCAGATCAAAAGAACATTCTATATCGACAAGTTTCTGTCTCACGTTCGCAATGTTATCAGCGAAGCCTACAAAGCGTTTGTTCGCTACGGCCCGGACCAGCTTATGTTCCGGGTGTCCGGTGTCCCGGAGCCCCAGGAGTTCAACAAAGAGGCTGAATACAAGGAGATGGATATTTGCGTTCACTTTGACGCGCAGATGCATGACCCGGAGACCGTGGAAAAGAAAATCGGTCAATTTGTTCAGCTCTTGTCTCTTGACCGGGTAGGGAAGCTCAACGTCGAGGCTCTGCTGGAAGTGATCGCTGCCAGTATCGACCCGGTATTAGCTGATGCAGTCCTGCAACCGCAAGAGCAGGGGACGGCCAAGGCCATGCGGGATGTGGCAACTGATCTCAGTATGATTTACAGCGGCATCGAGGTGCCAGCTCGGCCCCAGGGGGCTCAGATAGCGATGCAGCTTGGTGAGCAATACGTCCAGCAACCGGATGTAGCCGAGCGGCTGCAGACTGACGAAGCCTTTGCTGCCCGGCTGCAGAAATACATGGAGCAGTATCAGTTTGCCATGCAGCAGCAGGAGAACGCTCAGATTGGACGGATCGGCACTGAGCCTGCCGAATTTCAGGCAATGCAACAGGCATAAAAAGGACACATGGACAACGAACAGACCTTTGAAGAGGTCGTAGAATACTTGCGGAATACGCACATGGCGAAAATCATTGTGCGGGAGTTGGTGGAACGCCGGGAGGCCGCGCTGGGAGCAGTCAGCGAAGCGGAGGAAGAGCGGGAGATCTGGAAGGGAGTAGGGAGGCTCGATGCCCTCGACACCCTGGCAAATATTTTTTCCGGATGAGTTTGGACACGCCGCGCTATTTTTTAATCACGCAACCGTTCAGGCGCAAAGCGAACGCTAATGACAAACCAAGACGAAGCGGGGATCGTGTCTCCCGCTGAAAACGACACGCTAAATACAGAAAGCGATAACCTCTCACCCGAGGACGCTATCGCTCTTCTGGCCCAAGCTCCAGAGGCAGAAACTGAAGACCTGGCTGACCATGAGGATTCCAGCCAGGATCCTGCAGCGGAAACTCCGGAGACGATTGCCGGGCTTGACCTGGAAAACCTGACCGAAGACGGCTGGCAGCAAATAGCTGACCACCTTAATTCCCGAGGTGCTGACCGCATCGCCGGGCTCATTAAGGAGAGAAGCGAGCTGCAAGCAAAGTTGGAAGACAGGCCAGAGCAGCAGGAGGACCCGTTTGAACGGCCCTCCGACCCCGCGAAGAATCCGTATGCCTCAGTCGAGACCGTCGATGAGCTGCAAGCGAAAGCAGCAGACGTTGACGAGATGATTGACTGGGCTGAAGACCTACTCGACGACAACGAGGATGAGACAGGCGACTCGATCATCCATCAGGAAGGCGAGAAGGACTACACAAAGACGGAAATTCGCTCACTGCTCCGGAACGCCAGGAAAGCACGTAAGGTTCACCTCGTTAATCGATTCAACGAGCTTCAAGGGAAGCAAGTGGTCTCGATGCAACGCGAGCAAGCGCGACAACTTGCCGAGGAGGAATTTGCGTGGATGAAAGATGAGAACTCACCGATCAGGCAGCGTTACGAAGGTGTGATGAGTCACCCTGGACTAGCGGCCCTGAAAGATGACTTCCCCGAGATCCCGTTAGTGCTAGCGCATGCAGCGGACTCAATTCATCGCTCCGAGCTGAAGAGAAACGGAAACGCCCCTTCTGCCCCTGCCTCCAAGCAGACCAGAATGAGGCCACCCGCCAATCCCAGCGATACAGCAGCCGCTCCTGCAAAGCAGAAGTCGGCGCCGGCAAAAGGACTGCAAGCCTTACAGCAGCAGTACGACGAAAGTGGTGACTACCATGTCTTGGAAGAAATCCTCGCTCTTCAATCTAACTAACTAACCAGAAAGGAATCAAAAGATGGCATTTAGTGCATCCTATGACAATCCGGCAGCGCCTGGGACGGGAGCAGCGGTGAGCAACAGGGAGGATCTTACAAACATCCTCACCCAGCTCGACCCTGTTTCTACTCCTCTTGTTTCGCTGCTTAGGAAAAGCAAGGCGAGAGCGACCTCGCATGAGTGGACCGTTGACGGCTTGGCGGCAGTTGACACAACCGGGCTTATTGAGGGAGCTGACACAACCAGCTTCTCCGACAAGTTTGAGAACCGGGCAAGACTGTCCAATGTTGTGCAGGGCTTCCGGCGCGACTATCAGGTCAGCCAGGTTCAGCAAGCAGTTGACGGCGTTGGCCCCGCAAATGAGGCGGCTGCTCGCGTTAAGTGTTTGCGTGAGCTGAAGCGTGATACTGAGGCGGCTGTTTTCTCCGCAAACGACAAGACGGTGGGCTCCGGCTCTGCCGCTGCTGTCATGCGCGGGTTTAACGACTGGCTCGACTCTTCCGGCCCCTCCGATGTGCCTAGCGCATACCGGACCCCGGCAGATCAGGTTATCGCAATGTCCAATGCCGCAGTCACCGAGGCCAAGCTCTCGGCTGCTCTTGCCAGCATGTTCAACGTAAGCGGAAACCTGAACAACGTCACCTTGGTGGCCGACACCCAGGTTCGTGACAGCATCAGCAACTTCATGCGTGCTGCTCACTCATCGACAGCTACTCGCTACCCTGTGAGTGGAACCGGAAAGACAGTTACTCTGTCTGTCTCCTTGTATGAGAGCGATTTCGGCTCGGTTAAGGTGGTGAACAGCAACCCCGATGCCTCCCCGGATACCACGTTCCATGACCGGGCTCTGGCCATCAACTTGGATCACGCCTCACTGGCGACCCTAATCCCGGCCAAGCAAGTGTCCCTGGAAGACCAGGGTGGGGGAGCCAGAGGTTACTGTGAGACCTGGGCCACACTGGCCTGTCACGATCCTCGCGCTCACGCTTCAATCGACGAAGCTCGCAGCTAACTCTAATTGATAGAAAGGACAAAAATATGGCTAGATTATCAAACAACGAAGCGCAGAGCGGGTGGACTGATTACATCACGATTGACTACTCGCACGCTGATTTCGTTGCTTCTACGACAGATGACGCTGATGTGTTGATCAATTATCCGCTCAAGGCTGGCGAGGCTCTTGTCGCCGTAGGCTGGAGACTTGACGAGGCATTCAATGATAGCGGCGGCGGCGATGAGCTGACGCTTATGATCGGAGATACCAGCTCTGACCCGGATGGATACATCACCGATAAGGAAATCCACGGAGACGGCACGGAGATCGTTTACGCTTTCTCAGACGGGGCTCTCCTCGACAACGAGAACGGCGTGCTGAAGACAGCAGACGACAACATTACTCTCAAGTTCAGCCCTAACACGGCGACTGGACAGAGTTACGCTTTGTCGGAGCTGACTGCAGGAAGTATCACTGTGTATTTCCACATCAAGCGGCTGACGAATCTTCAGTAATTTGGTTCGTCCAAACCAAGCGTCCCGGCCAGAAGAGTACGCTCTATAACATCTGGCCGGGGCGTCTTTTACCCCATGATTGAGGTTATTGAAAATTTGACGCGAGCCCAGGAAGGCGAGCTTCGCAGGGGAGGGCAGTTGCTTGACCGCCGTGAAGCGTTCTTGCGCCAGCAAGAGGCTCTCAAGAATACCAGAGACGAAGACCTTAACGTGGAAGGGCTTTATCGGAACATGCATGCCGCCGTAAGCGCGGGAGCACAGAAGCTGGCATCAAACGAACGGAAGTCCAACCAGGCCGCTGCGGCCCAAGCCAGATCCATGAAAAAGGATGTGCGTTTCAAAAAGCAGAAAATGATGCAGCACAAAGCAGAGATCCCGGCTGACGAATACTTTGCTTTTGCCACCTCCCGGCCTGGCTGCTGGGAAGATGAAGAATTTACCCGCGACTACCTGAAGAGGAACTCGCATCTGAAGAGCAATTCCTGATGTCGCAGACCGAGACCTACGCAAACCTCCTCTCGTTGATTGAGAGCTACCACGGCGCTACACTCATCGACATCGAGAAGACTCGCGTTAGGCATTTGGTCAACTCCCGAGCCAGGGCGGCTTACCGTGAGAGCGACTTATGGGATCCGTTTCTTGTGACCGCTGAAGAGCGAGTCGTAGATGACTCCAATCCCGATCAAATGTTTGTGCCTTATGTTGGCACGACCTCTGCCGACACCAGCGTCACCAGCATAAAAAAAGGAGACATTGACACGGTTCTGCGAGCGCATAACGCAAACCCGTTTGCAGTAAATAGCGTCAGAGAATACGAGGTCATGGCGACTTCAAACGGAATTGAGCTGCCTGGTTACAAGGTTGTTTACGGCGCATCCAACGTCATTAAGTATTGGGCATCCGGTCTAGGAATTGCGGCAATTAACCTGCAGTCAAAAACCGACTGCATCGTTGGAGGAACAGTAAAGATTGAAAATGTCACTACAGCCAGTGATTCCGCAAACCTTATCGTAAATGACACGTTTACGATTACGAGCATTACAGACCAGGTGGACACTCCAACGGATGACACTCTAGCGGGCATCGTTCACGCATTTTCTATCCAGACCAGTTCTTCAGATATTAGCACTGCAACCGCTTCTTTTCCGGTCGTATACCTTACCTACAAGCGCAGGTTAACCGAGACCTACGGCGATCAAGACGGCGATACCACTACCGTGCCTATGGAGTGGAAGGACTACATCGCTTTGGGAGTCTACGCCGACATGCTCGCCTCTGACGGGTTTGTAGAGAAATCCCTGGCTACCGAGGCGAGAGCGGCCAAGGCGCTCCAGGTCGAGCTGGAGAGAGTAGATCGGAACCGGGCAAACCAGTTTGTAAACCAGCGGATACGCACTCACGGCAGCGACCAGAACCGGCAAACCAGCAGTCTCTAAATAAATGGCTTACGGAAGCTCCAGCAGCAAAAAAAAGAAAGGCTCGGCCCTGCGAGGGCTGTTTGCGGATCCGGGGGATGCAGCGAAGCAGCGCAAAAGAGAGGCTGAGGTCAGAGCAAGGAGACTTAGGATGCTGCGAATGAAAAAGGGAAAAGTTTCCGAGAAAGAAATGCAGCGACTGCTTGGGATCAAACCTCGCAAATAGTTCAGACGGTCTCTGGCATTATACAGTCATGGCTCAAGGACATACAGCTTACAGCCTCACGGGAGGCCAGGGATCTGTCTTTATCAATGACACGGCAGCGCATACGGAAGGCACCTTTATGGCTATTCAAGCGGTGGGAGATGCGGCAGCGGCAATCAACAATTCTGGCACCACCAGCAACATTACCGATTTTGACGCCAACATCACGATCAGCGCCGGCCAAACAATTTACGGCACATTTGAGTCAATCACTTTAGCAAGTGGCGCCGTCATTGCTTACTTCCGATAAATGCCTCCCCTAGACAGCCCGATTCTTGGCGACGGGGATGCGGGCTTCCGCGCTCTGGTATCTCGCTTGCGCCCTTCGCAGTTAAACGAAGGCGACCTGGCTATTGCCAAGAACGTGCGACTTGATGAAGCCGGGGCCGCGAAGGTCCGAGAAGGCTACAAGAATGTTTCCGGCACTTTGGTAACGAGCGTCGTCCTTCCGTTTTTAAAAGCCACCGGGGACGCCAGCCAGGGAGCCCTCTTCTTGATAGGCAGCGTAGACATCACGGCCATGTCTCTGACCTCCAACGTGGTCACCGTTACAACGGCCACCGACTGGATTGGTTCCAACCCTGGGATGAAGGTTCTGGTTAATATCTCCGGGACGTTTTCCGGAAAAACTGCAGATCCAACAGGCAATCAGATCGCTACCTACGTGTCAGGAACGCAATTCACGTTCCCGCTTACAGCCAGCAACGAGACGTTTAGCGTCAGCGCCGACGAGGTTGTCGGCTCGTTCAAGTTGTCAGGAGGAATCAATGCAATCTACGGATCGTGCCGGTTCAGCAACCCGGCCAGCAATAACGAGGACTACATAATCATCGCCAACAACCAGAGCGCGACGGCGGTTAAGTTAGACACCTTGGCGACGACCTCTATTGCTTACCCGGCAGGAGTCACTGTAACCAGTGACGCGCAGTTGCAGCAGGAGTTTGACTTGGTGATGCTCCGGGAAGACGGCTCAACGACCTTAAAGTTTGATCCGGATGACGGAACGTATGGGTTTAGTGGATCAGACGCAACTGCACCGTCTTTCCGAAAAGTATCAACCGGAACGTATACTCAGCCGGTTGACTTGTCGGCTTCTGCGACGGTTACGACGGCAGGAAAAGTCGCAATGAATGTCAGCTCTCACGGGCTGGAGTCTGGCGAGCGAGTAGTGGTAGTCGATGCCGCCAGCTCCGGGCTGACAAACGGCACAGAGTATCGAGTCACAAAAATAGACGCCAATAATTTTTCCTTTTCTGCGAACATCAAAACAAATGCGGGAGCAAGCACGGTCGTCGTCCGGAAAAGAGTCAGCGTTGCCGGCGGCTTTGTCCATCCTCCGGCAGTTGCCTGGGGGACGTATCACCAGCGCCGAGTCTGGTGTCCTTACACCCACGACAGCGCAGCATCCCCGTCCAGGAGGAGCCCGGCAGTCTACGACGAGCTGATTGTTTCCGACATTCTGGATCACAACACGTTTGATCCCGTCCAGAACCAGCTCAAGATAACCGCCGGCACTGCCGACTTTATAGTTGGAGCGCAGCCGTTTGATGACGACCGGCTTATTGTTTTTAACCGCAACTCTATTCACCAGGTTCGCGGATGCTCTGGCGGTCTTGCCGACCTGACCACCAACATGCTGACAAATGAGATCGGCTGCATTGCTCGTAAGTCTATTGTAAACTATGCAAACCAGATTTTGTTTCTATCTGACTCAGGAGTTTACGCCATATCCTTCCTGGACGCGCTAAACCTCCGGGGAACAGAGCAGCCGTTGAGCGAAGCGATTGAACCGGACATTAAGCGCATCAACGCGGCTTACGCTGACAAAGCGGTTGGCGTTTATCACGAAAACAGATACTGGCTTGCAGTTCCAACGGGCAGCAGCACGGTCAATAATGAGCTGTTCATATACAACTACCTCAACAAAGGATGGGAGAGTATTGATTCAACGGGCTCTGATACTTGGGGCATCATAGATCTAATCCCGGCAAGATCTGGCAAGATCAACGAGCTGTATGCAGTGACCAAGGAGGGCGGCGTCCACAAGCTTACGCGGACGGGAGTAGCCGAAGACGAGATTGCGGCGGCAAGCGGATCAAGCACCACAAGCGTTTTTCCGATCTCTTCACATGTCCGGACGAGAGCTTACACGCACGGGACTATCGAGCGGAAACGGTTTAATCACGTAGAGGCACATATCGCCAGCGACGCGCAACACGCCAGCGATGGCACTCTGAAGATCATCACCGAGGATCCCGACGAAACCATAGAGCTTGGGACTCTTGCCGGGCGACTAGGAGCAGCCCTCTCAGGAGGCGAAGGGGCATCAATCCGCGCCAGGGCTGGAAACCCACGAGGATACTCGGCGCAGATTGATTGGGTGCCTAGCGCGGGAAGGCCAGAGCTGCGAGCCGTAGGAGTTCGCGCTACTTCCACTTTCAACAAACCAACCTCAACGACATAAAACGATGGCAGATCAATTCACGGCAGGTGAGACCTTTACGGAGGACGAGCAGGTTACGCACACCAAGCTAAACCTGGCGCAGACCAATCTTAAGTTTACAAGCAACGCTGTAGATGGCTCGACCACGGCAATTTCAAGCGAGGCCATCATTGTTAAGAGCGGAGGAATCACAGCAACGCAACTTGCAAGTAACGCGGTTGAGGAAGCAAAGATCAACAACGGAGCAGTTACTGCCGACAAGCTAGGCGCCGATTGTGTCTCCGGGGCAAAGATCGCTGACAACTCGATTGATTCAGAACACTACGTTGACGGAAGCATTGACCAAGAACACCTCAACGCTGATGTCATTACGGGGCAAACTGAACTTGCGGCAATACCTCATCTCACGCAGGACGAAGTGCTTATTTCGGACAACGGCACGTTAAAACGGTTGAAGCTGATGAGCTACCTCCCGCTCCCGAGAGCCTACGGCCTTATTAAAGCGGATGGCGGTATCGGAACGGCAGATGCAGTCTCTCTTTACAACTGCACCTGCACGGCGGCAAGTGGAGTCACTTACACGTTTGATCTTGGCAGCAACATGAGCAGTGCCGATTACAGTGTGCTGGCGCAACAGCATAGCACGGCAGCTTGGGACGATGAATGGGACAATCATACGGTTGAGTTGGTTGACGCTAACACCTTTAAGATTCACGTTGCCACTACCTCATCGCCGTATCACGTAAGCTTCGCCGTCTTTGGAACACTCGCCTGATGGAGTTAAGGGCAGGTCACGTTGCCGCCTGGCTGAAGGACGGAGAACTCCCGCCAAGCACGCAATGGCTGTTTGAGCAGCTTTACGAATTTACGACCTCGACCGAGGACAATGCGTATGTCCTGGAGCATTTCAGCAGCGAGGTTGTCCGGCTGCTTATTGCTTACCATTATCTAAAAAACACGCTGATCTATCATACCTCCGGGGGCAAGGTAGACGGGCTTCTGATGTGGTACCGCTGCAATGAAAAGTGGGACTGGGACGACATCGTGAACTGGACTCCCGACGACCCCAAAGGCGAGTGCTATTTTCTGGCCTTCCTGTGGGCTAAAGGGCCGGCGCTCCGGAACCTGGCGCTGGAACTAATCAACCGTCAGCCGGAAGTGATCCGAGGAAGGCTGTTTGGATGCCGCGAAAGGCAGGATGGACCCCGGATTGTAGAATACGATCAAAGGCTTTTAGTCAAAATACTGCAGAAACATGGGAGGAAAAAGTAGGGCTCCGCAAGCGCCGCCACCAGTCGATCCCGGCCAAGCCGCCGGAAGGTTTTTATTTGGAGATGAATTTGCGGCGGGAAGGGGAATTACCGATCCGGAGTTCCAGCGTAGACTTTTAGAAGCCGAGCGAACTTTCGGGCCGCAATACGTCGAGAATGAGCTGGCCAAGCAGCAGCAAGCCTTGTTTGGGACAGAGGGACAGGAGGGGCTCCTTGCTTTGTATGAGCAAGCGGCGCCGATCACCGAAAGAATGCGAGCCGACGCCGCAAGTCGCCAACGAGCTGCCGACATCGCAGACGTTGAGCGTTACGGCGCCCAAGCAGTTGAGGCGATCCGACAATCCGATCCGGAGAGAGCGCGGCTCATTGAGCAGCAACAAGGGCTCACAGACGACCTCTACGCCCGAGCGCAAGGCGTCACGCCTCAACAGCGCAGGATGGCCGAGCAAAGCGCCAGAGCGGCATATGGAGCCCGAGGCCGGGAGATGGACAACGCTGGCATGTTTGCCGAAGCCTTGGGCCGGGAAGAATACATGCGCCAAAACCGAGCCGAGGCAATGGGCGCCGGGCAGAGCCTCTACGGCATGCTCTCTCATTCCGGCGCGGATCCGATGCAAGCGGTGCTGGGCAGACCAGCGCAAGCCATACCTTACAACTTCCAGACCGCTCAAGGCGCGATGGGAGCGGCTAGGATGGGAACGCCTCAAACCTTCAATCCGGACACCGGCATTAACCTGGCGTTGCAGCAGCGCGGCCAGCAAATGGAATACGACGCGAATGTCTACGGGGCGCGACAAGCGGCCAGAGGGTCTGCCTTGGGTGGGTTCTTCTCTGGACTAGGGAGCATATTTGGAAGCTAAAAAGTAATGGCTAGAATTGGAGATACAGTTAGGCCGGAGTTAGGCCGTGCAGATACGAGCGGGATCTTGCGAGGCACCATGCAAGGAGCCTCCGCGCTGGGGCAAGGGATTGCCGCGCTCGGAGCCGGCGTAGGTGCTGGCATCAAGCAACGCAAGCAGCACGAAAAGGACGTTACCTCGACCATCTCGCGCTTGGAGTCGCTGAAAAAATCCGTCCCGGAAAAGAGCCCACTCAGCACAATGCTTGATGAGGGTATCAACACGCTATCCAACCCGGACCTCAGTCCTCGCAACGCGGCAGCAATGGCGGCAGGGTTCAACCAGAGCATTGACGACCACTGGACAAAGACGGAGATGGGGCTGAAAGAGGCCACCGTTGCAATGCAGCAAGAGCGGCATGAGGCAACCCTGCCGGTATTGCAGGCCGAAGCAGGGGTAAAGCGCAATATGCCTGACGCAACCGTGCTGGCCTACTCGGACTTTCAGCAATATGGCGACGACCCAGAAAGGTTTGCAGAGGTCGCGCAGCAAAGAATTCAAGGGTATACCAACCCAGAAGCGTATCGGGAGGCGCAAGTTAAGCACCAGGCATTGCTTGACGAATACTTTATGGCAGAGCAACAGGCAGCAACTGCTCGCGCCAACATGTTGCCGGTAGACGCGCCAATTACTGAGGCCGAAATGGCACAAGTTCAATCAGCGGCAGACGCGCAAAACTTTACAGGCCCTGCAGCGGCTGGCGCACGGCAAGCGTTTATTGCCCAGGAAATCGCGAGCCGCCGCCAAAAAGCGCCAACTGTTGCCGACATCCTTGGACCTGAGAAGTTGCAGCTAGCAAACGAGCTACTGAGTCAACAGCCTCCGCAAATGCCTATTGTTCCGTTAGAGCTACAAACTGACCTTGCCGGTGGTCCCGGCGTGCTGCCTCCGCGACAAGACGGGGGAAGCAAAGCCGCCGCTTATGTGCAGGCGCTGGAAGAATTAACAGGCACAGCAGGCGACCTTAAATACACCACCAAAACGGTAGAGCGCACTGTAAACGGCGTTCCTGTAAAACAAGAGGAAGTGTTTATCAATGGGCGACCTACCGGGCAAATCATTGGGGAAGTGGTAAGCAGGGGAATGCATGCCAGCCCTGCGGAGCAAGAGCTAACAGATCGCCGGAAATTTGACCAAGAGACGCAACAAGAAAGGATTACCACCCTTGGAGAGAAAGAGCAGCTCGCAGCTAATTACGTGAGGGCGCTAGAGTTGCTCAAAGGCGTCGCCGATAAAGAAGGCAAAGATACCTCATACGAGGACATTGCGGCAACCGACACGGGTCTTGGTGCAGAGCTGAAGCTCAAGATTGACCGTGTTGGATCGCTTCTTGGCTTTGAACACTCAAGGATAAAGGCAGCTAACGCGCAACACCTATACGCGCTCTTTGGTGACGGAGTAATGGCTCAAATCCAGAAGACTAAGGGCGCCGTTTCTGAGAAAGAAATGACCTACTTTGCCTTGATCTCTCCTGGGCTGGACAAGGAAAAAGCCACAAACCAAAGGATCCTTCAAAATCAGTTGAGATTCTTAAAGCGCGAAATCGACATAGGCAGACTCACCAGAAGAATGCGCTACGACGGCAAAACCGTTGCAGAGATCGAGAGAGCCGTTGGCGAGTATTACAAAAACAACCGTATCTTGTCTGACGAGAGGATTGATGCCGCCCTCAGAGAAGAGGGCTACGAGCCAGACGTTGAGTATGAGCGGTATCGCAGACCGGGACAAAGGCCAAGTCGCAGAGACACCAGCGTTCCAAGCCCCACTAGGGAGCGAGCGCAAGGGCTTGGCGCTCGTTTGCGGCAATACAATGCGCCGGCTCCCCAAGCGCCAGCTCCCCAAGCGCCAGCCCCCCAGGCAGCAACACCCCAAGCGGCAGTGGAGCCACCGCTACCGCAAGGTCGCCCACCGGCTGCTGCACTGCCGCAAGGAGCGACTGAGCAAAACACTCTGCCGGCAAGGAGGCACCATACTCAAGGCTTCATAAGAAGCCCACACGTTGAGAACGCGCTGGCGCTAATTGATCTCCATAAAGTAGCAGAACAAATGGGCTACGAAAACTGGTACAACATCCCTTCCGGCACAGTGATTCCGGATAGGCATGCGCCCGGTAAGTTTGTTCGCATCCCATAACTTCAGGCAAAAATGGCGTCTCCTTACATGATGGCCGAAGCTGCCGCTGGTTCCGGCGAAGACGACCAGGAGGTGGCTGCAGACGGGCTGACACAACGGCAGCGATTTCTGCAGCACAAGGCCAAGGTTGAACAAGAAGAAAGCAGCCAGCTTCTTGAGCAAAACATTGCCCACCTGGATCCCGGCGTGCAGGAAGATGCGCGGCTAGACTTCCAAGCTGGGCTTATCGGCACTGACCTTGCTCTTACTCAAAAAGGGCAATTTGAAGTCAACCTGGCCAATTATCCAGTAGAGGAAGACAAGGAAGATTTGCGGGACTATTTTGGGCGAGGCTTTGTTGACCGCGACCTCCAGCTCACAAGGCGAGGCGAGCTGTACACCAGCGACCTTGATACTGTCTTGGCTCAAGGCGAAGACACTTGGTTGGAGTGGGTGGAAATGGGCGCTTGGGACGAACACAAAGAGCGCACTGGAGAGGATCCGTTTTTGAAGCAAGTCGGCGGGGCGGTCAAAAGCTTGGTTACGGAAGTAGTCCCGGAGGCTGTTGCCTATGGATCGACAGGCGTTATGGCCTCAACTCCCTTTATTAAAGCGGCAGATTGGGTTGGCAGCTTGGGAATTCCGGAAGGCGTTCCATTTTTGGGCGCGTTTACCAAAATGCACGAAGCCCGAAAAGACGCGAAGTTAAGCGTCACCGAGCTTCAGAGAGCAACGCGCAAAGAACTTGCCGCCGGAGCAGGTGCCGCTGCCAGAGCCGGAATGGAAAACCAAGTTGTCTTGGACAAAGGCCGACAGCTTTTGCAAGCCAAGGCCCAAGCCGGCGTGACTGGCGCCATCGCAGGATTATTTGACGGAGGTCTGGGAGACGCTGACACGGCGGTCTTAATGGCGCTCTATGATTTTGAAAACTCTAAGCGTATACTAAGAGAAGCAAGCGCGGACGAAGCTGCCGGGGCGCTATTGTCTCTTGCCGCTCTTGGAGCGAGCGAGGCCGAGCGCATGGAGAAAGCCGAGTTCGGAATACAGACCAGCCAAGCCGCAAGAGCTGGCCGAAGCCCAGAGGAGTTGGCGGCAATCGACAAGGAAGCGGCGTCGTATGGAATGCTGGGGCTGGATCCTTCATTCCCGCTTACGCCAGCGGCGTCATTAACGGCAAAAGGAGTAAGGACGGCAGGGCTGCACTTGGGCAAACCATTGAAAATCCCTGGGCTTGGCATTTTGGGCAGAACTACCCTGAAATCAACGGACGACGCGGCAAAGCACCTTGCCGCTTTAACCGCTAGACGAGCGGCAATGGCAAAAGCCGCCGCGAGAGAAGGAGCCGCTCCAGTAGTTCCAGGGGCTGGCGCGGGGACAGCGGCGACTCCACGACCGGGACTTAAAACGACCGGCAAGAGAGCCGCTCGCAGAACAGCAAGGCAGGAAATTTTTGCTAGGAATTTGCAGCGGCTTGACGACGAGATTTACACGGCGAAGAGAACACTTGAACGTCACACTGCCCGGCTGGGAGGCGTTGGAGCCTTAGTTAAAGACGGAGTGCGACAGGCCAGCAAGAACCTGGCTGACCGCTTTAAGCAAACTAGGTTTGGCTCTTGGGCTACTGAAGCAGGAGGATGGGTTGATGAAACCTTGGCAAATCTTGGGCGAGGAAAACAGGCTCAATTTAGCGGAGCTGTTGGCTCTGCTTTTACGGGGCTAGGGTATTTTGGTTTGGCTACAGGAAATCCTTTGGGACTGTTATTGCTGGCGCCGAGGACTTGGTCACAGCAATACCGCGTTCTCCGAGGAGCCACGCAAATGATTAACGCTGCCGGGGCTGAATTCTTCAGGCGGCGAGTGACCATGCCTTACTGGCAGAGAGTCTCCGAGAGAGTTGCGGAAAACCCTTGGGCAAGCGGTGCCGCAAGCGCAATAGACGTTTTCGCTAGGCCGCTAACTGCTGCGACTAAAGCAACCGGCAACGTGGGCTCCGCAATCGCTCGATCAACCGCTGCCGAGATTCCCTTCTCTGCTATGGCCACCGGGGGCGAAGAGGGCTGGCTAGTTGAAGCCGCTGCAGAAGGAATTGCGTTTGGAGTTCCTGGCCAGTTGCAAGGAATCATTCACGGTCTCGGTGGAGCGCCAGCCAGGTTAAAGAAGCATGAGTTTGATCTCCTTGCTCAAAACGATGTTGCAGAATTCCGACGCAATCTAAGCCTCGGACAGCGCGAAGTTTTTGACCTCCTTGACCCCGTTGTGAAGCGGCAAGTGGGCGTGTATTCGGCTTTGTTCCCGGACGTTAATTTTCAATTTATTCCCGGCAGTGGTGGTGGAGCTTACCGCGAGAAGACGAAGACGCTTATTATTGATCCGGAGTCTAAGAACCCGCTCGACGTAATGCTGGCCCACGAAATCGGCCATTCTCTTGCGGCGCGGGGAATGAAAGAAAAGATTTACACTGAGCTGGTTGGGCCGGGCGGTCTTTTGCGAGACAAAGACGGCAATCTCACAAAGGAGGCAAAGGATTTTAAGAGGGAGTATGAAAACAGACTGAATCGTGGCCGGCCACCGAAGGAGCCCAGGCTGGAGCTGTCAGACCAGAGACTAGCTGAAGAGTGGTTTGCCGAGGCTGTTGCTCCAGGGCTGCAAAAAAGCCAGAAGCTGCAGAAACTTGTTCGCCGCAACAAGCTTATCACCGGGCTTGCCGAAGCGGTCCTCCCTCGCGTTCCGTTTGGGAAAGCAATGCTCCTCCGTCGAGGCGTCCTGTTGGATAAAAACGGCAACCTGGCGAAAGGCCAAGGCGCAATGGTTTCCGCGAATTTGAGTCCGGCTCTGGCGCGGCTTGCCGATGCTTATCTTCGTAGCAACGCCGGCAGCACATTCGTCCCAAAAGGAAAGCGAGTGCCAGGCACCCAAAAGGTTGTTGGCGGTCGCACTATTGAAGACCTCCACCGGAAAGCAATCTACACCCGCGAAGACATGGACCGCATGGAGGAGCGGAACATGATCGACTACGAAAGAAACCCGGACGGCTCAGTTAAGCGCGACAGGTTTGGCCGAGCTAAAGGGTTGGAGCCTAGCGTCCTTGCAGCGCAAGAGACCACTATCGGAAACATCATCCGGAAAGTTGCAGAGAAATACGGCGTGGTTCCTTTAACTCAAAAGCGGGGAGGGGACAGGTTTGACAAGCTGACAAGAGAGCAGTGGGACGAAATCCTGGAGGAGATCCGCAAGACTCGGCTCTACAACGATCACCAGATCGCGGCAATGCGAAGCGCCTTCAGAGGCATGGCCGACAACGACGGCAAGGCTCATCGTTTCCAATATCACAAGGCGTTAGACACGAACGAGAAAACAGGCAAGAAGCGTTACAAGCCAAAGCCCCAGGAGGACCGTGTTGGCTCGATCTATTCCATCGAGGTTACCAAGGCGAACAACGTCATTGTCAAGGTCATCGACATGGACGCTCTGGAGGAGAGAGCAATTAAGGCCTCACAGTCCAAGGACGCCCCGGCGATGTATCGAGACAATAGCGCGGACATCATGCGCGACCTGATGGTTCTGGCCAAGAACCACAACAAGCCGGACATGAAAAACGTCGATGTGTTTGGCGAGGAACGTGCCAGGTTCTTGAATGGAGTGCTTGGCCAGCTCTCCAAGGAACACGCCTTCAACAATCCAACCGTCAAGGGAGGCCGGCCACCAATCCGTTCATTCCGCCTGGACCGAGCCAATTTCGTCTACAATACGAACGAGGACGGTTTGACATTTAACCACCATCAGTGGGTTCAAGGCTTGATGCCGGAGCCTGCAGATGCAACAACCCAGCAATCAGATGCCGCGAGACAAGACACAATTAACCGATTACCAGAAGGAGATCCTAGCACTGGAGCCGAAGAGGGAGGACTACCCGCTGGCGAGCGACGAGGCATGGGAGGAGATCAGGGCTGGGTTCCGGAACCGGATAGCCCATATCCTCCGGCCACGCGCCCGGCGCTCATTGGACTCCCCCAGAGAATCGACCTAGGTGATGGAAGGACCGTAATCTTTGGCCCCTTTCAGCCAGCGCGTCAAGCGGCTGAAGATTACATGGCCGGAGCCGGCTTGGAATACGTCCCCCCGACTACTTACGCAAAGGTAGACCGCGAGCGAGCGACACGCATCGCAGATGAGTATGAGCGCATGCCTCATGCTCCTGACGACCCGGAGGTGAGGGAGGCTTACCGGGCGATGATTGACGAAACCCTCGCTCAGTATGAGGAGATAAAAGCAACCGGGCTGGTTGTTGAGCCGATGCCTCGCGGCACGGAGCCCTATGGGAACCCCAGGAACGCGATCTTGGATGTGGTGGAGAACAATCACATGTGGTTCTTCCCGACGAACGAAGGGTTTGGAGGAGACGCCGTATCAGACGTTGACGTTGCAGAGAACCCGCTCCTAGAAGAGACCGGCGAAGTAATCAACGGCTACCGAATGACCGCGAACGATGTGTTCCGGGTTGTCCACGATTACTTTGGCCACGTCAAGGAAGGCAACGGCTTCCGGGCTGGAGGAGAGGAGAACGCCTGGAGGGCTCACTCGGCAATGTATTCACCAAAAGCTCGCCGGGCGATGACTTCCGAGACCAGGGGCCAGAATAGTTGGGTGAACTACGGCCCACATGGAGAGTTCAACCGGACTGCCAGTGGCGCCGATACAGAATACGCCGCGCAGAAAACAGGACTCCTGCCTGAGTGGGTTACGGAGGAAGGTGCTGGTGACGACATCCGGAGGATGCCGGAGGGAGAGGGTTACCCGAGAGACAGACGAACTCTTTTAGCTGAAGAACGCCGAGATCGCGGAGACGGGAAAGAGGAGCTTACGCTAAAAGACCTGAAAAGGGATTTGGTGGCGTTAGTTGCTCCTAGTGGAGTTGAACTGGCAAGGTATCAGTTGGTTTCAAATGTCGGGTGGGTTGAACTTGACGACATCCGGAGGATGCCGGAGCAGCTAGATGCGGACCACCGGGCTGCAGAACAGGCTGGAAACTTTGAAGCTGGGCAAGCGTTAGTTGATCAAGCTGCGAAAAGGGCAGGTTCCGGACCAAAAGTTTACAGGGGAGACGCGGAGGCTTTCAACGTGTTTGACAAAGCTCGCAGAGGCGAAAGCACTGAAGCGGAGGCGGCTTACGAGGGCTTCTTTTTCACTAGCGCCCCGGCGGCGGCGACCATGTTTAGGGATCTTGCTGTCGGAAAACACCAAAAACCCGGCCATCCAAAGAGTAAAGACCCTGCCCGGAAGGGAGGCGCCGTGCGTAGTTTTTACCTGCAGACAAAAAACCCGAAGATTATAGATCAGGGCAAAAGAAAAAAGCTGCCCATCGTTTCCTTGCACGATTCGCATAGGTTACGCCGCAAGGGCGACATTGTGCAAGCCCGTGAAGAAGGACACGACGGCGTTATTTTCAAAAACGATTATGACCTGACAGAAGCAGACAACTATGTAGTTTTTGAGCCGGAACAGATCAAGTCAGCCGACCCATTTACCTACGACGACCAGGGCAACCTGATCCCGCTGTCGGAGCGGTTTGATACCAAGAGCGACGACATCCGGAGGATGCCGGAAGACCCTACCGCGCTGCCAATTGTTGAAGCCCGGAACGAGGATGGGTCTGTAAAAAAGAAAGACAACAAGGTGGTCTACGAAACCGTTGACTATGACTTGCTCCACGCTCCGGCGCTAGAGCAAGAGGCTCCTCCCCCGCAAGACACAACCAAGCCCGACTACGACTCGCTCCATTACCATGTAACAAAAAAAGACCGGGAGAGGATCGACGAACTGATAGACAGCGGGGCGGTTGACGCTGCAGCGGCAGATTTGGAGGCCGATGCGATGCAAGCAATGGACATTCCCGAGATAGCTTCCGGGATCGGTTGGTATTCTCGCATGCGAAAGAAGTTGAGGATCGCCTTGGCTGGAGACCATGCATTGTTTGCAGACCTGCTTGGAGCTACCTCCGCAAACACGGACGTTGAGCAAAACTTTATTTACGCCTTTGACGCCTACCGGCAATTCAAGGCAGGGAAGTTTGATAAAATGCTGAAGCGGTTTCAAGAGGCCGTTGATCTTGCGGATTCCGACAAACTGAAGGAGACAATGATTGCTCGGCGCATCATTGGAAAGAGGCAAGCCAAGAGGATGGACCAACAGGCGCTTCTTAAAAAGTGGATTGAGCGTTACAAGTTGGAGCCTCGTAGAGCTGACGGCGCGAAGTATGGGATGAATTCGGCGCATGTCTTTCGCGCTCTATCTGGACAATTTACGCAAGTCAGAGGCCCAAGGGCGAAGGACAAGTTGAGCCCGAAGACTCCTCAATTCTCAATGAACCTGTTTGGGTCCAGCCTCTCGGCAACGATTGATGTGTGGGCGGCTCGATACTTGCGTCGCCGGCTTTATTCCGGCCAAGTGAAGCAGTGGCGAATACAGCCAAAATCCGAAACAGGAGTTTCTAATGGCGACTTTTTGTTGGGGCAAGAAATCTTTAGAAGAGCCGCTGACAAGCTGGGCCTAAGCCCGGACGATCTCCAGGCGTTAATGTGGTTCATGGAAAAGGATGTCTGGGATCAGGCTGGATGGACCAAAGGCGCCGGCGCGATCAAGACTTCTTTTGATCAGGCCGCTGATGCGTTTTTTCCGCCGAAGCAAAAGATGTCGGCTTCGCAGCTTGCACAGGCAAACAGAAGGGGCCTAAGCTCCCTTAACTTTATCCGAAAGCACCGGGCGGTTGAAAATGCTGCAACGAGACTAGAGGCTCTTGCCGGGCAAACAGGCCGAAAAGTAACGACAGCAAAAAGGAATTTACGCAATGCCAGAAAAGAACTCACCAAAGCAAGGAAGCGAGCAGGAGTTGCCGAGTTCCTTGAGAGAAATCCTGAACTCAACTGACGGCGACGGCCAGGACGCAAAGCGGTTTGCAGAGGCAAGCCGAGAGGCCCAAGAGGAACAGGAGATGAGCCCCGGCATGAGGGCTATGATGAGCGCGTTTGAGTCGCTTGCGGAAGAGAGCAAGGAGTAACCTTCTCACGCCACCCGGATCGCCTCCGGAGCCGCGCAACTAGCGCCGAGGTAGTCAGCTAGTCCTCGTCCTCCAGCACCCACCTAGCTACGTCCACGTAGACGACCTTGCCGACCTTCATCACGGCTACGTTTCCGTCCTTAATCCAGCGATACATTGTCTGCGAGCAAACGTCGCATGTTTTCTCGGCTTTCTTCCTTCGCTGCCATACTGGCTTGAGTTCTGTCGCGTGCATTGCCACCCAACCGTGGACCCACTTTTTTTTCTTGGGAACTATTTTCTGTCAGAATTAAGCAACAACCCGCAAGGACCGTTTAATTCGCTTAGGAGTGAGCGCAAAATACTCCTCGGCCTCACAAGTCTGCACGGCCTCCAAGTAGTGCTGCTTGATCGTCGCTGGCGAGTTGCCCATCTCCAAGGCTACCTCCCCGAGATTCTTTGTAAGCGCCGTCCGATATGATCCAAAGCTGTGACGGTTGGCATTTGCCTTCCACTCTTTGACGCCAGCCGCCTGGGCCAGCTCGTCTGTAATTGACGGAATGTTGTGATGGCGCTTACTCGGAGCCTTGGCCGGCGTGATCCGCCCCTCTCCCTTGTGAAGCGGTTCCAGCCAAGCCAACAGGGCAGGGGAGATCGGGATGAGCCGGCGGTCTCCTGTCTTGCTCGTCTCCGGACGGACCTCTATGTGAGGAGTCTCCCAATCCAGCTTGATGTCCTCCCACCGCAAAGGATCCTTGCCCACCCCTCTGCGACTTACGGGGCAAAGCTCATTGGTTCTGACGCCAGCGAAGCAGGAGATAACGAGCCAGGGCAGATAATCAATCCGGCAGTTCTCCAACATCTTCCGAAGCTCGGTGGGCGTCCAGATAGCCACCCTGCCGGCCTTCTTTATCTTGGGCGTGTCCGTTTTCTCCGCAGCAGTCAGACGCTCAGAATCCAACATGTCTTTTTTCCGGCACCAGCGGAACAGCGTAATCACAGAGCGGCGGCGGTTGTGCTGAGTCTTGCCAGACACGCTGCCCGAGCGGATCCACTTATCAATCTGCTTGGGGAGGATCTGCCCGATCAGTTTCTTTCTCCCTATCGCCTTCTGAAATGCGCGGCAGTGACCTCGTAGAGTCCGCTCGTTCCGCTCGCTGTCGCTCACATCGGCTGCTACGGCCTCCAGGAACTCGTCTATAGCCTCCTCCAGCGTGATTGGGTCTGGGAGCCCCTTGATGCGGTCGAGATCGCTCAGTGTGATTCCACGGCGCCGAATCTCAGCTAGGATGGCGCTCTCTTCCTCAGACAGTGTATCGATCTCCTCGACGGCTTTGGAGAGCCGCTGGGCTACCTTGCGAACCTTGGCTTTGAGCTTGTCCAAGTCGGTCGCCTGCGCCCTCCTGTGGCGTCCATTTTCTTGCCATTTAGCGAGGTAGGCGCCACGCTCCTTCAAGTGGTAAATATTAATTAAAACTTGTCCTGATTTAATTCTAGCTATGGGTCCGTCCGAGTCCATGCACAGTGCCTTACTTAAAGTGTCACCAAAAGTCTACCAAAAGTCTACCAGACCATGCCGGACTATGCCGGACGGCCATTTCTAAAACCCTATAAAAACAGGGGAAAGCGAGACCCAACCAGACATTGAGAACGGTTTCGAGTCCCGTCCGCTCCGCCATAAGTATCAACGACTTACGACGAAGTCTACCAGAGGTCTACCAACTTTTTTTCGGAGGGGCGCAAAATCAGGCCCATTTTGAGGTGCCTGAACCAGTGACAAAGGCGCAGCTCTCCCTTTGTCCTTGATCCTCCCGAGGCGGCGCTATGGTGGCCGCTATGGCGCTCCCAGGGCTAGCTCTCCTTCCGGCGGTCGCGCTTCTCGTCGTAGCTCTCTGGGAGCTTGTGACCGCGAGCCCGGAGAGCCTCTCTGACCAGGCTGCGGATGACCTTGGACCGGCTCTGCCCAGACTTCTTCATCTCGCGCTCTACGGCCTTCTTGGTCGAGTCCTCAACGTCGATCCTGACCTGAGTCCGAAGCTGGTCTTTGGCAGGGATCGTCGGGCGACCTCTGCGTGTGGTGGCTTTTTTCGGCATGGGGTGAGGGGCGCTTTTATAGAATGCGTCAAAATTGACAAGCAGAGCGGCAAGTATTTTGGACTAACTCCTAAGCATTACTGAACAAGTGTTAAACGCCTGTGGAAAGATTGTTGACTTCAAATCGTTGCAACGCTCTCGGAGTCGCCAAACAATATTATTTCGGACAGAAAAAATCCGAGAGGAACAATGAATGACGGCACGGTAAGAACTAAGGCTCGTCCCCAGAAAAAAACGGGGAGGCGACAAAAGCGCAGGATCAATTTCCGCCAGCTCGACCTGGCGTGCGAGCGGTTCTGGCGAGAACGCGGAATGAAGAGCCCAGGGACAACGCATGTCGGCATTGAAGAAATCAGCACCAGTAACTAACCATGAGCGAATTAACGACAAATATAACGGAAGCAACGGAGGAGGCCACGGCCCTCTCTGTATTCAGCAACTCAAACAGCTTTGAGCTGGCGCAACGAGCCGGGAAGATGCTGGCCGCAAGCGACTTGGTTCCGCAACAGTTCAGAGGCAACGTAGCGAATTGCGTCATCGCCTTGAACATTGCAAGCCGGTTAGGAGCCGACCCGTTTGCTGTTCTGCAAAGCCTTTACATTGTCCACGGGCGACCCGCTTGGAGCAGTCAGTTTCTGATCGCAATGGTGAACGCCTCCGGGCGCTACACGCCGCTGCAGTTCCGCATGACGGGAACCGGGGACGACACGACTTGCGTAGCTCACGCCAAGGACAAGGAGACCGGGGAGGTGGTTGAAGGGCCTCCGGTGTCTATTAAAATGGCTAAGGACGAGGGCTGGGCGACCAAGTCAGGCAGCAAGTGGGTCCACATGGCGCCTCTCATGCTCCGCTACAGGGCCGGCGCCTTCTTTGCGCGGCTTTACGCCCCAGATCTCTGCCTCGGCATGCGGACGATGGAGGAGGAGGTAGACATCCGGGACGCGAGCCCACAGCCATCTAAGAAGCTGTTCCCCACCCGCCCGGAGCCTAAGCCTAAGCCTGAGCCTGAGCCTGAGATCGAGGTGAACGGCGCTGCAGAGCCGATTCCGGTAGAGGTAGTTCCCGAGCCAGAGGAGCCAGAAGTAGACGAGAGGCAGGTGGCGCTAACCGCCGTCTTGGAAAAGATCACCGAGTCGGACGCCTCTGCCGAGGACATCGAGGCTGTCCTGCGAAGCCGGAAGCTGCTTGGCCAAGGAACCGTAGCCATGCTCGGAACCGCAAAGCTCCAGGAGATCCTTACAGGGTGGCTGGAAATCGAGTCTGACGCGCTCAATCGGTACAAGCCCATGCCCTACGAGGACTAATGGACGACGAACGCAAGGGGCTTCCGAGCGCCAGCTCACTGGACCGCTACAATCGCTGCGAGGCAAGCTTGCCGTTGGAGCGGCTGCTACGGAAACGCAACGAGCTTCCCGCCGATCAGGACAGCGACGCCGCCTCACACGGGCGCCTGATCCATTCAATCTGCGAGGAGATGTGGGAGGGCCGGGAAAAGGTTGAAGGCCGTTACGACGAGGCTGAGATCCAAGAAGCGGCTGTTTACGTTGCCGAGGCTAGGAACATCGCCATGCGAGCCTGGGGAACTGACGAAGAGGGCGAGGTTGTCTTGGAAAAGCGGTTCTTCCTAAAGGAAGATGGCGTTGCCTACGCTACCGGCCAGGCTGACGTTGTTTGGATCCGAGACAAGGAGGCGCTAGTCTTAGACTACAAGACGGGATGGGGGACGCTGCCGCCGGCGAGTGAGAGCTACCAGCTTATGGCCTATGCCGCGATGGTCGCGGAGGAATACGAAGTGCTGTCAGTCAGGGTGGCGTTCATTCAGCAAGGCCGGATGCAGTCAGAGCATATCCTGAGCAAGCAAGACCTGGATACTCTCTCGGCGTTCATTCTCCCCGGCATGCTTCTCAACCGAGAGAAGAATCCGTTCCACGCTACCTTCACTCCGGATCCGGAAGGATGCAGGTATTGTCCCTGCCGCCTCCGCTGCCCGGCACTCAACGCGCAGTTTATGATCATGGAGCCAGAGAAGACGGTCGAGGACATCTTCCTGCCGGCGCTGGCGAACCCAAAGCTGGAAGAGATGAAGGCCGCGCTGGAAAAGTTGGCGGCATTTGAACGCGCTCTGAACACGGAGATGCTAACGAGGGCGCAGGAGAATCCTGAAGCGTTCATCGACTATCACATCGCCCCTGGCCGTGGGCGCCGAGTGGTAACCGATGCCTCCGCGCTTTGCGAAAAGCTCCTAGCTGACGGCGTTAACGCTGAAGACATCTACGCGGCTATCAAGTTAAGCGTAACTGAAGCCGAGTCACTGCACAAAGCAGCTACCGGCCTGAAAGGAAAAGTGGCAAAGGCAGATTTTGAATCACGCTATGACGAGTACATTGAGAAGAAGGAAGGAAAACCCGGCCTTCAAAAACGAAATTGAGACGGCAGTGAGCGTTTCAACGATTCATTGGGATAACGGGTGGCACAATATAACGGACGACCACCGGAAGCAGTGGAGGAAAGCATTCCCCGAAGTCAGGATCGACGCCGAGCTGGAGGTGATGAACCAGTGGCTGTGGGCGAACCCGGCCAGGCGGAAAAAGAATTACCCGCGCTTCATTATCTCATGGATGCAGCGCGCCCAGGAGGTGGGGATGGTTAGGCCGAAGCGAGTTGAGCAAGCTGTCCACTGCTCCGGAAACGTCAAGCTGCCGCCGGCCAAGACTGAAGAGGAGATTGCGGCAGCGGTGAAGCATAACATGGAGAGCGGAAAGAGTCAGATGATAGCCGACACTCTGAAGCAGTTGAAGAGAGGAGGGAGCAGTGAGCAAACCTAAGAACGACTTGCTTAATGCCGACGAGCTTGCCGAGATTCTGCGAATGCCGCGCCGCTGGGTGTTGAAACATACAGCGAGCGGTCACATTCCGGTCGCCGCCAAGCTGGGCAAGATGGTCCGGTACCGTTTGGATGATGTGTTAGCCGCTCTGAAGAAGGAAACGCCGATGTCGGAGTGACATAATCCACCGCCGGAAACCCCTGAAAAATAGGGCTTATTTAATCTGGCAGAAAAAAGACAAGAACTAGCTAGTTTTACCTTGTGAAGGGGGAAACAACTAGCTAGTTTTCTTTTGTCGGCAGGGAGAACCCGGAAGACCGGCACCAGAACCAGAACCAGACATGAGCCACACCGAAAACACTGTCACTACTACCTACATCACCGGGAGACAATACGACCCTCCCGGCCCTGATGCTCGCGAGCAAAAATTAGTCATCACTTATTCCCCTTGGAGTGGCTGCGAGTTTGAAGATATGGATGAATCCTTGGAGCTAGTTCCTGTTCACATGGTGGACGAAACAAGGGGCATCACTTATGACCTTTTGGTTTTGAGAGGGGACTGCCAGCCGCGCAAAATTGGACGCGCTACTTTGGCCGCTTATGACAATTTCCGCTTTGCTTAACACCACCCACCACCACCACCAACACCAACCACCAACCACACCACACCATGAACGTCAGAACAGAAACTGTCACGCCAATCCTGAAAGACAGGATTCTTGGCGAATACGAATTGTCTCGCGGAAACGGGATGAACAAGGAGACGGCAATCGCCCATGTCCTTATTACCGTGCCAGTTACCCATGACAAGATCATGGAAGTGCTTGCTGAAGTAATCTAGCCAACCACCACCACCACCACTATGAGCGAAACAGCCACCAGCAGAAAGACCCGTGAGTGCAAACGCTGCGAAGGGACAGGGAGAGTCAATTCTCACGTAGTGTATTGCGGCGTTCCAGGCACCTGCTTCCAGTGCAACGGGAAAGGCTTTCAAGAATTTCACACCAAGGACGAGCTTTTGCGGCGTCACCAAGAGAACCTAGCTGAACACCTGCAAGCTCTTCAGGATGAGGCGAAGTATCATCAAAAAAGACTTGGCGAGGCGACAACCGACAAGGAGCGCGAATACGAGGAAGAAGACCTAGAAATTTTGCGCCAACGGTACCGAAATCATGTGCAATGGAGCAAAGAAAACACACCCAAGCGGGGCAAGTGGGCCGCGCCAGACGCCTACGCTTAACGCACTCCTCAACCAGTAGCCGCCATGAACATTAAAGAACTAGAAGCGCAATACGAAGAGGGCCAGCGAAAGCTGTTTCTGGCAAAACAGGTTGAGACTCAAGCCAGGTCGCAAGTTCTCTTCGCAGCCGAGTTAGTAGAGCGAGAAGAAAAGGATCTGCTCGCTGTCTACGACAAGCTCAACGCACTCCGCAACCAGTAACCACTACCATGAAAAGCACTAAACACGATCAAGTCACCGCGAGAGAAATGCTGAGTCTTGTCAAGAAGGCAAAGCAAACAACTACAGCAGTATGCCCCCTATGCGGGGTAAGATCCGGCTATAGGGTTTTGCCCTCTCATCCTGATGGATCTCTAGGCTCAACCCCCGTTTGCATGAGCTGCGGAGCTATCCGCGAACTTTAATAACTATTACCATGAGCAAAAGACTGAAGTATGGAGTTATTATCAACAGCGGGGGACCGCGTATGGAGCCTCGCATGATCGACTCCCAAGAATACGAGACGTTTCAAGAAGCGTGGGATCTCGCTGGCGAAGAACTAGCGGCAGGAGCTGCCAATGTTACGCTCGTGGTAGCGCGGTATGACGAGGCTGGTGAGGCTTGGGTTGAAGACGAGGGCCATAGCCACAACAGCATTGAGATCCAGTTGCCAGGGTCGCCTGACCCGCTGGCACAGGAGTTCCCTTTTGAGCTACTTGAGGAAGAGG
>CEQP01035036.1_pt1 | contig 41825 bp, 44 predicted proteins | sample 356291 | NCBI WGS metagenome assembly CEQP01 (sample SAMEA2621221, study PRJEB7988) | marine metagenome | isolation source: saline water (ENVO:00002010), including | reverse complement strand
GGAGGCTTTAATGTCAAAGGTTGGATGGTTGCTGTGGCTTTGCCAGTGCTATCTACAATTTCAGGTGGTATATATTTTGGTTACGATACTCTTAACAGGTTTTACGGTGTAGAGGGTGGCGTAGATAGCGCACTAAGTAAAGCTGGAACCAACGCAAAGCAAATTGCAGAACTACAAAAAAGCTTGACTCAGTTAAGTAACGACACTGCAAGAGAACGAACAGCAAATAAAACATTTGCGGCAAACCAACTAACTACAGCAAGTCAAGCAATATCAAACAAATTACAAGAAGCCGAAACAAAACTAGACGATGAGATAGTAGAACTATCAGAAGAACTAAAAGAAAAAATAACAGAACTAGAAAGCTTACTAAACAGCAGAGTACAAACAGTAGAGCAAGCTATAGTAGACAATGATGTTAGAGGATTAAATTCAAAGCTTGCACAACTTGCTACTAACATGCAGCAAATACTAGAGCAGCAGAAAGTTTTACTAGATTTAAGATCACAGGTTGACAAAGCGACTACAATAACAGATACTATAGGAGACAAGCTAGACGTAATCCAAACAGAGATAGATGATATTTGGAAAGCGTATGATAGCATGGCTGAAAAACCTTTAGGATAAAAATGCAAAGAGATACAGTACCGTTATTTGCGACACCAGTGTTTGTGACAAAACAACCTGACGCTGAGTGGCACAATAAAGAATGGTTAGATAAAGCATTATCTTTACAGTACAGAAAAAACAAGGGTAACTGGGCTTCTGTAGAAACTAACGTTTTAGATTTGCCAGATTGGAAACTACTAAAAGATGTTGTTCAAACAGAGCTTGATTTAATTCTTAAAGATTTTTATAAGTTAGATTTAAGTAATATAAAACTAGTAGTTACACAATCTTGGCTTAATGTAAACAATGACTCTGAATATCACCCTATGCATACTCATACAAACAGTATGTTATCTGGGATAATATATTTAAATACAAGCGAAGAAGACGCTATTCGTTTTACAGATAACAAGTTTAATACAAGAATGTCTTTTGTATCAATACCTAATATGGTTCTACCTGTAAAAAAAGGTGACATCATACTATTTGATTCTCAATTACCTCATAGTGTAGATGCTGCCAAAAGAAAAGAAAAGCGTGTATCTTTAGCTTTTAATACTTTTGTAGTAGGCGAACTAGGTAGTGAAGACGGCTTGAGCTTTGTGAATATTGAAAACGTAAGAGGAGTTACAAATGGCTAAACCTGCAAAAGGTAAGATGTTTGCCAAGACAACTACTAACCCTAAGACTGGACGTAAGATCAAAGTAAGCTACGGTCAAGCAGGTAAAGCTAAAGACGGTGGTAAGCGTATCAGACCAGGAACTAGCAAAGGTGATTCTTACTGTGCAAGAAGTGCAGGACAAATGAAGAAACACCCAAAGGCAGCAAGAAATCCTAACAGCCCACTACGTTTATCTAGAAAAAAATGGAAGTGTAGTGGAACAAAATCTAGGAGAGCATAATGGCAGAACCTAAAAACAAAGCACTGTACTCTAGAGTAAAATCAGAAGCTAAAAGAAAGTTTAAGACATGGCCCAGCGCATATGGGTCAGCATGGTTAGTCAAAACCTACAAAGCACGTGGGGGTACTTACAGCAAGGGAGGCAAAGTTGCAAAAGTCAAGACACGTACTAGAAAGTCGTAGAGCTTACGGTAAAGGTGGACTTACTCAGTGGTTCAAAGAAGACTGGCGTGACGTAAAGACAGGTAAGAAGTGTGGACGTTCTGGAAAGAAAGACAAGAACAGACCATATCCAGCTTGTAGACCTGCAAAGGTAGCAGGTAGAATTAGTAAAGCTGAAGCAGCAAAGAAAACTGGACCTAAGAAAGTTAAATGGTCAGTAACAGCATCAGGCAAGAAAAGAAAAGCATGACTAAAAAGAAAGACCCAAAAGTAGGAACAGGTAAAAAACCTAAAGGGTCTGGACGTAGATTATACACAGATGAAAATCCTAAAGATACGGTAGGTATAAAGTTTGCAACAATGGCAGATGCAAAATCTACAGTAGCAAAAGTAAAAAGGATAAATAAACCTTACGCAAGAAAGATACAGATATTGACTGTAGGTGAACAACGTGCTAAAGTGATGGGCAAGACAGCAATAGCAAATGTCTTCAAATCAGGAAAAGCAGACTTGCGAAGGAAACACAATGCCTTATCTAACAAGTAGTATACCATATTTTAAAGCATGGGTACGTAGAGAATACACAAAGAATATGGAAGACTATCATGGCGACTTTCTACACGCTATGGTAATAGGCGTTACTACAATGCCAAACAGAACACTGAGCTTTCAGGTTATCTTTACAGGTTGTGAAACAGATGACGATGATGATGCTCAAAACGTACATGGTGGTGCTATGTGGGCTAGAATGCCACTGACCGCACTAGTAGCTGATACACCGTTGGATGAATGGCCTGAAGAGTTACCACCATATTTAGCACAGCCTTGGGATTGTATGTCTCATACACACTCTGTGTATCAACTACAACGTGCAACCCCAGCGCCTTGGATAGCTAAGATAGACAACGAGTTCTATCCTGCTAAATACTACTTTACTGTAGACTATACAGATAACGAAGTAGCAGATGACCCTGCCCAGCATAAACAATCACACGTGCTGGAGTTACTAGATGCAGGAGAATACACTGGTAACATGGTTGCGTTACCCAATAACAGAGTGAGAGTAACTCACCCAGCTTGGTTTGAAACAGGACAAGGTGCGCCAGACTTCAAGCCAAATCAACATATTTACAACTCAAAAGAAAACGTAGACTATGTATGGGATACGCAACGAGTTTTCAACAATCTTTATAGCGAGGATACAGATCAATGAAGCATAAGAAAAAAGGTTACGCCAAGGGAGCCATGATGAAGAAAAAAGGTATGGCTGCTGGTGGTGCTAAACTTAAAATGGTAAAGAACAAAGAAGGGAAGATGGTTCCTTTCTATGCTGCTGACGGTAAAGGTAAGATGTATGGCGGTGGCATGGCTATGAAAAAGAAAGGCATGGCAAAAGGCGGCATGAAGAAAAAAGGCTACGCCAAAGGTGCTATGATGAAAAAGAAGGGCATGGCTAAAGGTGGTATGAAGAAGATGGCAAGAGGTGGATTCTTGGCTCCTGCTGCTAGACCACTAAAGATGCGTAAAAAAGGCATGGCTAAAGGCGGTAAACGTTAGTATAATGGCAACTAAGTATTTTACAGCAGTCAAAGATCTGAGTGCCACAGCAGGTGGCGCAAGTGGTGATGTTGTATATACTTGTCCTGCTAACCATGTATCAGTAGTTAAAACTATTTTTGTATCAAACGGTGCGTCCTCTGCAAAGAAGTATAGTCTTCAGTTGTATGACGCATCAGCTACTTCCTATCTTACTATAGCAGATGAAACAACTGTAGCAGCAAACACAAATGATTTTGTTGTGCAGGGTGGTGCTTGTATAGCACTTCAAGCAGGCGATAAAATAGTAGCATTTGAGGAGTCATCTTCTGACTTTCATATAACAGTATCAGGTGAAGAGTATTTCAAAGGCACATAACGGATATGCAAAAATAGGTACTACTAACTGACCTATATTTAAGTATAACTATCTCCGCACACAAACAAAGGAGATAGTGCTATGAAAAACTTTTTACAAAAACTTTGGAATAACCATTGTATTAGACAACAAAAACGTGCAGACTTTCGTATGATGCATATGATGACCGACAGAGAATTAAACGACTTAGGCATAGGTCGGTCACAGATAAGGGAAGTAATATATGGCAAGGAATCTAACTGAAAAGCAACAAAGATTCTTAGATGTACTATTTGATGAAGCTAATGGTGATGTTGTCGCTGCTAAAAAACTGGCAGGTTACGGCGATAACAGCAACACTGCAGCGATTGTTGAATCTTTAAAGGATGAGATTGCTGAAAAGACTCGCACATATTTTGCACGCACTGCACCAAAAGCTGCTATGGCTATGGTTGGTGCGCTCTATGATCCTACGGAATTAGGTATCAAAGAAAAGATGGTAGCTGCTAAAGACTTACTTGACAGGGCAGGTCTTGGCAAAGTAGATAAAGTAGATGTCACCTCTGGGGGTGGCATTTTCTATTTACCACCTAAAGAAGGTGACAATCAATAAGTGATCCCACAAAGAGAGTTAGGCTTTTGGCAATTACCCAAACCGCCTAAGAAACACAACAAACAATGGCATCCCATAGTAAGAGTAACTCAAAAGGTTCCATTCGGCTATGAGGTAGACCCAAACAACGATAAGCTACTTGTGCCAGTTGAGCATGAGCTAGAAGCGTTAGAGCTTGCAAAACAACACCTCAAGCAGTATAGTTACAGAGCAGTAGCGCAGTGGTTGAGTAAAGAAACTGACCGATACATATCTCATGGAGGTCTAAAGAAGAGAATAGAAGTTGAGCAAAGACGTAGAAAAGCATATGAAATTAAGCGTAAGCTTGCCAAGTGGCTCGAAGAAACGCTTTCGGAAATCGAAAAGCTCGAAAATCAAGGAGTCGGTGCATACTCAGAAGCTTGCGGAACCACTCGCCCCCCAAGTTGATACGGTTCCAGCGCAAGTAGTAGCCCCTGACTATGACGTTGAAGAAGCACAAGAAGTAGTATTCAGACCCAATGCTGGGCCACAAACAACTTTCTTGAGTTCTTCTGAAAGAGAAGTATTATATGGAGGGGCAGCAGGTGGTGGTAAATCTTACGCTATGTTGGCTGACCCATTACACGGCCTGAACAATCCAAACTTTTCTGGACTCCTTGTACGACACACAACTGAGGAACTAAGGGAATTAATACAGAAGTCACAGGAGTTATACCCACGTGCAGTTCCGGGTATCAAATGGTCAGAGCGTAAGTCACAGTGGATATCTCCTAAAGGTGGAAGACTGTGGATGTCGTATTTGGATAAAGATACCGATGTCACACGTTACCAAGGACAGGCTTTTAACTGGATTGGATTTGACGAACTTACTCAATGGCCTACACCTTACGCTTGGGATTATATGAGGTCACGTCTTCGTAGCGCACATGGTAAAGACTTAGGACTTTACATGAGAGCCACAACAAACCCAGGTGGTGCAGGACATGCTTGGGTTAAGAAGATGTTTATAGATCCTGCCCCTGCAGGTAAATCTTTTTGGGCAACAGACATTGAATCAAGTAAGACAATTACATTCCCTAAAGGACACAGCAAGGAAGGTCAGCCTTTATTTAAGCGTAGGTTTATTCCTGCGTCACTCTTCGATAACCCATACCTTGCCGAAGAGGGTGACTATGAAGCCATGCTCTTATCACTACCAGAGCAACAGAGGAAGCAACTCCTTGAAGGAAACTGGGATATTAGCGAGGGAGCAGCCTTTCCCGAATTTGACAGAACTACCCACGTTATCGAACAGTTTGAAGTTCCTGACAACTGGGTACGTTTTAGGGCGTGTGATTACGGTTATGGCAGTTATACTGGGGTTCTTTGGTTTACTATATCTCCTGATGAGCAGCTTATAGTATACAGAGAAATGTATGTATCTAAAGTCACAGCCACAGACTTGGCTGATATGATATTAGAAGCTGAACGCCATGATGGTGGAATGAGATACGGTGTGCTTGATAGCTCTTTGTGGCACAACCGAGGCGATACTGGGCCATCACTAGCTGAACAAATGATCATGAGGGGTTGTCGATGGCGTCCATCAGATCGTTCAAGAGGCTCACGTATCGCAGGTAAAAACGAAATACATAGGCGACTAAAGGTAGATGAGTTTTTAGAAAAGCCTATGTTAGTATTTATGGACAACTGTGTTAATACTATATCACAGATACCAAGCATCCCACTGGACAAAAAGAATCCAGAGGATGTTGACACCAAAGCAGAAGATCACTTGTATGATGCATTAAGATATGGTATCATGACTAGACCAAGAAGTAACATATGGGATTACAACCCTGCTAAACAAAGATCAGGATTTCAAGCCAGTGATGCAACATTCGGATACTGAAGTAGTACAGTCTTGCCCTAAGTGTGAGATAACTTACAATACGAATATGTGGATCACCTGTCCTAATTGCCAAGAGCAAGCGGCTTTTAATAACGGACCTTGGAAAGAAAGGAAGACAGCTAATGGCTGAAGAGATGTTTGAAACAGATGATGTAGTATCAGCAGAAAAAGCTGACGACAAACTGTTTAAAGAAAAGAGTGGTGTAGTATCCTTTGTTAAAGAGAGATACAAAAGATCAGAAGATCACCGCTACGCAGATGAACAAAGATGGTTAAAAGCTTACCGTAACTACAGAGGTTTGTACGGATCAGATGTACAGTTTACAGATGCAGAAAAGTCACGTGTATTTGTAAAGGTTACCAAGACCAAAACACTAGCAGCATACGGACAAATAGTAGATGTATTACTGGGTAACAACAGGTTCCCACTATCTGTTTCTCCTTCTACTTTACCAGATGGTGTAGCAGAATCTGTACACATCAACATAGATCCTAAAGCAGAGCAAGCAGGTGCTGATGCTTTCAGTGGCATGGCATCGACACCACCAAGACCTTACTTGATAGACGGTGATACAGATCTTCAGCCAGGTGAAACTATGCAAACACTAGAGGCACGTCTAGGTGGCATGGCTGATAAGCTTGCACCCCTATCTGAAAAGATCATAGAAGGTGATGGCACTACAGCTACGACAGTTACATTTCATCCTGCAATGATTGCAGCTAAGAAGATGGAAAAGAAAATCCATGATCAGCTACAGGAAAGCGGAGCCAATACACACCTAAGAAGTATGGCATTCGAAATGGCACTACTAGGTACTGGTGTTATGAAGGGTGCTTTTGCTGTAGATAAAGAGTATCCTAACTGGAACGAAAATGGTGAGTATGACCCTATAGTAAAAACCGTACCTGAGTGTACACATGTAAGTGCATGGGATTTTTACCCTGACCCTGAAGCAAAGTCTATGGAAGACGCAGAGTACACTGTACAGCGACACAGAATGTCACGCACACAACTACGCAAACTAAAATCACGTCCATACTTTGTTGACGATGCAGTAGAAGAAGCCATATATAAAGGACCAGACTATACTCAGAAGTACTGGGAAATGACTATGGAAGACGATGATACTCAACCAACATCAGAGCGTTGGGAAGTATTAGAGTTTTGGGGATACGTAGATGTAGATTTACTAAAAGAACATGGCGTAGCTATACCTGCAGAACTAAAAGACTTAGACGAGGTTAACTGTAATGTATGGGTAAGTAATGGTGAGGTACTAAGGTTTGTACTAAATCCATTCAAACCTTCACGCATTCCATACTATGCTGTACCATATGAGCATAACCCATACTCTTTCTTTGGTGTTGGTATTGCTGAGAACATGGATGATACACAGACATTGATGAATGGCTTTATGAGAATGGCTATTGACAATGCTGCACTATCTGGAAACCTTATCATAGAAGTAGATGAAACCAATTTAGTTCCAGGTCAAGACCTTTCTGTTTATCCCGGAAAGATTTTTCGAAGGGCAGGAGGCGCACCGGGACAAGGAATTTTTGGCACTAAGTTCCCTAATGTAGCAGGGGAGAACATGCAACTATTTGATAAAGCGAGGCAATTAGCAGATGAATCTACAGGTTTCCCATCTTTTGCACATGGTCAAACAGGAGTTTCGGGAGTGGGCCGTACTGCTTCTGGAATCAGTATGCTTATGTCTGCTGCTAACGGCTCTATCCGTACCGTTGTTAAAAATGTGGATGATTATCTCTTAAAACCATTAGGTAAAGCATTCTTTGCATTTAACATGCAGTTTGATTTTGATGAAAGCATAAAGGGTGACCTAGAAGTAAATGCATCTGGTACAGAAAGCTTGATGGCTAACGAAGTACGTAGCCAACGCTTGATGCAATTCTTACAGGTTGCACAGAATCCAGTGCTTGCACCTTTTGCTAAGATGGATTACATCATTAGAGAAATAGCTAAGAGCATGGATTTAGATCCTGACAAGGTTACTAACTCTATGGCAGACGCACAAATACAAGCTGAGATACTTAAAGGTTTTGCAGCACCACAGCCAGATCCTGCTGCACAAGCTGAAGGTCAGGGCGTACAAAGTGTAGCTGATACAACAGGAGGTGGAGGTTCACAAGTAGGTATAGGCACAGCGCCACTACCTGAAGAACAAGGATTTACAGGAAATGCACCTCAAGCAGTTGGTCAATGATAAAGAATGTTACGAACAGTTTCAACAACATATAGATGATTTAATTTATATAAGACAACGTGCGTTGGAAACAGCACACGAACCGCATGTTATACACAGACAGCAGGGTGCGATAGACGTACTTAGGAAATTAAAGTTACTGAGGGAGACAGTAAACAGTGGCTAATAGACGCAGAACTGATGATGAAGGTAAATACAAAAAGCGTGTAGAAGAAGCTGAAACCTACAAAGATATTGCAGGTGTACTTCCTGGTATTGGAACTGCAATGACTGTTTCTGATATAGAAGATGAACTAAGCAAAGAAGATCCTAGCTATCTTAAAGTTGGCATATTGGGAGCATCAGAAGCTGCAGGTTTAATTCCAGGCGTAGGCAGCGCAGCTAAAACGCTAATACGAAAAGGTGTGCAAAAACTAGATGAAGTAAAAGACCTTACAAAAAATGCAGACTCAAACGCACTAGAACAAGTTGGCCTGACAGAAGAAGCACTAGAAGCATGGAAAGCTAAGAACTATGCTAAAGATAAATTTAGAATACCACCACATCCTAAACTAACAGAGGCTGCAGAGAAACTTCGTGATGGTAAACTTAGTCAAGAAGAATACATAATACTATCAAAACAAATACAACCTATTGTTACTATTAAAGAAATGCCTAAGTTTCCTAGTAAGGAGGATGTTGTACAGGCATTACATGCAACAGACAAACGTAAAGTTGAAAAGGGTATCATAGGCGTAAATAAAGAAATACCAGATGGCACTCAGATATCTGCAAGACTAGATATACCTGCGTACAATGATACAGATACATGGATTGTATCACTGCATGATGGTACTGAAAAAAGTGGTGCAACAGTAGGATATGCTCAAACAGCAGTATTAACAGATGTTAAGTTTACTACAAATCCATTAGCTGCTTCTGCCATTGCATCAGGAAAACCAAAAACAACTATAGCTAGGATGAATGGTAGTTATGTAAATGCTGATCCAGATGATGTATATAACTACACAAAAGATATATTAGAGAATGAAGCAGAAGGTTGGACACAAGTAGGTATGAACCCTACTAGAGCCTCTTACTTTTACGACAAGTCAGACGGTATGCCTGTTGTATCTGCAGATGAAGTAGTACAAGTAGGTCCACTTGTAATGGCAAAGAACGTAACTAAAACAACACCAGACGATGTGATGTTTCAGTTCACAAACAAAAGAACAGGCGTAACAGCAAATTTCAGTGAGGGCGGTATGGCGTTAGAAGAACAAATGAAAATGAACTTTGGTGATGTACCTGACAATACAATAGGAGTAGATCCTGTATCAGGTAATGAAATACCAATGGGTTCAACAGCAGAGAATGTAAGGGATGACATACCTACTATGCTCAGTGAGGGTGAGATAGTTGTACCTGCTGATGTGGTAAACTACTGGGGTGTAAAACTATTTGAAGACCTGAGAGCGCAAGCTAAGATGGGCTATGCACAGATGGAAGAAGATGGCCGCATCGGTGGTGAGCCTATAGAGGATGACGAGGATACGATGGGTTTAGAAATGTCTGACCTTGAAGTAATGGAAATGCCTGATGACATGCCTGACGTAGAGGAAGCTTTTTTAGGTAAGTTTTTTGCAGGGTTGAGAGAGTCAAACAGAAAGGCAGCGCAACAATCTGTTAGAGATAGATTTAAAAAAGCTGAACAAAGAAAATCTGTAGATAAAATAAAAGCAGGTACAAACAAAAAACCTAAGTTTAAAAATAAAGCAGAAGAACTTCTTTACAATTTACGCAACAGAAATAAAGACAGAGATGATCGTAGAGTAACTCTAACAGAAAAACCTCCAACGTCTGACGATGCTAAAGGTCCATCAATAGCTGAACAAATCAACTTTGGTGGTGATTACGATAAACCAGAAAAGAAAAAAGCTCCACCCAAAAAAGTAAAACCGGGTGGAAAAGCCACGCCTTTTGTTGATGATGCCCCAGAAAAAGAAGGGGTAAACCTTAGATCCACAGAAAGCTTTGGAACAAAGTTTATGAGAGGTCTAGGCATTGAAGGTTATGATGAGGGTGGTCAAGTCTTTCAGCAAAAAGGCGGCTTCGATATGTCAGAGGCAACACCTATAGGCAGCACAGGGGCAGTTGAAGCCACTGAAGGCATGACTATGGAAGCCAGAATATATGTCAATGATGCAGGACATGAAATTACTATCATGTTTGCAAACGGTGTACCTATTACGCCAATCCCTGCAGGATATTACCCTAAAGCAGAAACAGTAACCCCTGAGACAGGTGTACAGACAGGCGGTGGCGGTGGAGGCTCTCAAATTCCTGAACCACCAGAACCAATCAACTATCAAGAACTTAGCATAGATGAATTAACTAAAGAGGTTAAAGATCTACAAACACCACCACCAATTCCTGGAATACTTGGTGCATTGTTTAGAGGCGCACAGGAAAGACACAAAGCTAAAACAATGGAAGAAATAGATAGAAGATTAGAATCAGAAGATCTGGCAATCTATGAAAAAGAATATTTGCAGAACCTAAAAGAAGTTCTTGAAGCACCGCAAGGAAAAGGAGTAGTTGGTAAGTTTATTGATAAACTAACAGGTCAGGTAGTAGAAGAGCCTAATGTACCAACTTTAGATGGTCCTACATATGATTTTATGCCTGATTCTTATAGTATAACAGAACCATATACACCTGAAGCACAAACGCCTACCGTTACTGAGCAAGGTGTTGATGCAGCAGACTTCGGTGTAATGCAAAACAAGTATGATGAAATAGCACGAATTGAACAAGAGTTAAAATCTCAACCACGTCCAAAAGACTATGATACTTCTTCTACTACAGACACACAACCAACTCCTGTACAACAAACTCAACAACAAAGAAACCGCACTAGAGATGCAGGTAGAAGTGCTAGAAAAACTTTTGATGCATTTAAAAACGATCCTTCTAAATCTAAATCTATTGCTAGAAATGCTCCTGCTGTACAAAGAACAGAGAGTGTTATAAGGGATATGGAAAGAGGCGTACAGCGAGGTTTTGAAAAAGGTGGATTAGTAGATAAACCAACAGTTAAAAAAGTAGTAAAAGGTTTAGAGAAAGCATCTAAGTCACACGCTAAACAAGCAGACCAATTAAAAAAAGCAATGAAGAAAAAATCCAAATAACTATAAGGCCACTCAGCTACGGCTGACCCCAACATAAGGAGAAAACAAATGGCTACAAACGAAACTGCTAAACCAAATCCTATGGTAAAACCTGCAATCCCAAAAGTAATGATGGGAAGAGGTGGATACCTAAACAACGAAGAACGTATCAAGAAAGATGAAGAAGAATTTCTTGCTATGAAAAAAGCTGCACTAGAAGCTAAAGGTATTATAACAGATGAAGAAAGTTCTGAAGATAAACCCAGTAGCGAAGAGCCTAAAGCTGAACCAGTACAGGCAGAGAGTGATACCAAACAAGAAGAAAAACCAGAAGCCAAAGCACAAGAAGAAGATGACTTAGGCGCAGAAGAAAAGAACTTTAAGAAACGCTATGGCGATTTGCGTAGACACTCACAAAAGAAAGAAGAAGAGTTCAACGCAAAGATAGCAGCACTAGAAGCAAAACTAGATAAAGCTTCTAAGCAGGAACTTGTATTACCTAAGACAGATGAAGAACTTGAAGCTTGGTCTAAAGAGTATCCTGATATTGCAGGTATCATTGAAAGTATTGCTGATAAAAAAGCCAAGGCATCTGCTAATGCATTAGAAGAGCGTATGGTTGAGTTTGAAGAAATGCGTATCAATGCTACAAGAGAAAAAGCAGAAGCAGAACTTATTAAGATGCACCCTGATTTTGTAGAGATACGTGAAGATGACACGTTCCATAACTGGGCAAAGGACCAGCCTAAATGGGTACAGGATGCACTATATGAAAATGTAGACGATGCAAAATCTGTAGCACGTGTTATTGACTTATACAAAGTAGACAAAGGTATTACTAAAGTTAAGAAGAGTAATTCCTCAGATAAAGCTGCAGCATCTTCTGTTAAAACAAAAAGTGCAGCAGCACCAGAACCTGATGAAGCAAGTAAGTACGTCAAGGAATCTGAGGTGGAAGCAATGTCTATTAAAGAATACGAAAAGCGTCAGGAAGAAATCTTAGACGCTCAACGTAACGGAAGATTTATTTACGATGTGTCAAGAAAGTAGTTGACATTCAAACTATTGTAGATAAAACTATAGCATATACACAACAATTAAAGTGTGTATGCTTAATCAAGCACTAGCCACACAAAAGACTTACCTCCTAGTATAGACCCAACGCCTAGAGGCAGCGCAGCCTCGAAGCAAAGTTGACTACTCTATAACAAAGAGCCTCTTCATGGTGGATATGTAGTGTACTAAACCCACGCCATATCTATAAAGGAGATTTTAATTATGGCTATTACTTCAGCAAGTGGAGGCTTTGACGCTAATTTTAGCCCAATCATGTACTCCAAACAGGCGCAGATCGCATTGCGAAAAGCTTCTGTCATCAGCGCAATCACCAACAATTCATACTTTGGTGAAATCGCAAATCAAGGGGATGTTGTTCGCATCCAAAAAGAACCAGATGTAACTGTCAACGCATTACAGCGTCACACAGCTATCTCTGTAGAGAAACTAGATGACACTGACTTCCAGTTAACCATCGACAAAGCTAACTATTTTGCTTTCAAAATGGATGACATCGAAGAGCAGTTCTCACACATCGACTTCGTAAGCCTAGCTGCAGACAGAGCAGCATACAAAATGGCTGACGCTATTGATGTAGATGTTCTAAAGTACATGACAGGTACTGCAGATAGTGGTCAATACTCAACCGCTGTTTCTGGTACTGCACAGCACCCAACATCAAGTGAGATAAACGGTGAATTTTTGAAAGTGAACCAGTTGGACATGTCTGACATGACTAACATCGCTACTTCAGCTTCATCATCTACTACTGGTGACTCTATCCCAATCGCACCTAGACTACCGGGCGCAACTGCAAAGTCTACTACAACTGCATCACCATTGCAAGTTATTGCAAGAATGGCTCGTCAGTTGGACACAGGCAACGTTGACTCACGTGGACGTTACTTGGTAGTTGACCCAATCTTTGTCGAAATGTTGAAAGACGAAGACTCACGTCTTCTAAATTCAGACTTCGGTGGAAGCGGTCTAATGAACGGACAGGTTGCAGCAAACATTCACGGCTTCCGTGTACACGTTTCAAACAACCTACCAACAGACGGTACAGGACCAGGAACTTCTGGCACAACTGCACAAGATGACAACTTCGGTATCATCCTTGCAGGTCAGGACGAAGCGGTTGCAACTGCAGAGCAGATCAACAAAGTAGAAAACTACAGAGATCCAGACTCATTCGCAGACATTGTACGTGGTATGCACCTTTACGGACGTAAGATCCTTCGCCCACAGGCATTGGTCACAGCACGTTACAACGCTGCTTAATTAAAATAAACTTAGAGGCTGCTTTCGGGTGGCCTCTTTGCACATCAACAAACATAAGGACATCTCCAAATGGCGATAACAACGGCAATGTGCAACAGCTTCAAGCAAGAGCTACTTGGAGGTGTACACGATTTAGACACACATACTTTAAAAATAGCTCTAATTAAACCCTCGCAGTCAGGTACTTATGGTGCAGCCACTACAAACTATTCTGACGTAACAGGTAACTCTGATGAAGCTACAGGTACAAACTATACAGCAGGTGGTCAAGCCTTAGACAGTGCAGCAATCTCACTATCAGGATCTACTGCAATAGTTGACTTTGCTGATGAGGTTTTTACAAACTTAACCATATCAGCAGCAGGTGCTATCATCTATAACTCATCAGCAAGCAACAAAGCTATAGCAGTGTTTAGTTTTGGCGGCACAGTTACATCTACATCAGGTGACTTTACAGTTGTTTTCCCAACTGCAGACGCTTCAAACGCTGTTATCCGCATAGCTTAAAGGTAAAGTGCAATGGCATTAATATTAAGAGATCGTGTAAAAGAAGGAACCACTACTACAGGCACAGGCGCAATCGCTTTGGCAGGTGCAGGGGCTACCTTCAAAGCATTCACAGACTACATGTCCAATGGTGACACGACTTATTACGCCATTGCACATACCTCTTCAGGTGTAAATGAATGGGAAGTAGGACTAGGAACGTGGAACACAGGTAATACATTAAGTCGTACTACAATACTTGCAAGTTCTAACTCCAACAATGCAGTTAACTTATCTGCAGGTACTAAAGACATCTTTATGACATACCCTTCAGGTAAGGCTGTATTCTTAGATGCAAGTGGTAACCTGACTGTATCAGGTGATCTAACAGTTAGCGGAACAACAACTACAGTAAATAGTACAACTACTACTGTAGATGATCCTGTGTTTACAATAGGTGGCGACACAGCACCTTCATCAGATGACAACAAAGATCGTGGTATAGAATTTAGATATCATAACGGATCTGCTGCTAAAGTAGGTTTCTTTGGCTTTGATGACAGCACAGGTAAATTTACATTTATACCAGATGCGACAAACTCAAGCGAAGTATTTAGTGGTACAGCAGGTACTATTGTAGCTGCGTTAGAAGGCAATGCGTCCACAGCAACTACACTAGAAACTGCACGTAACATTGCAGGTCAATCATTCGATGGTTCTGCTAACATCAGTATAGCACCTACAGATCTTACAGGTGTTACATCAACTGCAGCAGAACTCAATATACTTGACGGTGTTACTTCTACAGCAGCAGAGCTTAACATACTAGATGGAGTTACTTCAACTGCAGCAGAGCTAAATATTCTTGATGGTGTAACATCAACAGCAGCAGAATTAAATCTTGTAGATGGGTCTAGCGCAGGTACTGTAGTAAACAGTAAAGCTGTAGTTTATGGATCATCAGGTGAGGTGAATGCTACTACATTACAAGTAGGTGGACAGTCTATTACATCAACACCTGCAGAGTTAAATTTATTAGATGGTGTAACTGCAACTACAACAGAATTAAATATTCTTGACGGTGTTACTGCTACAACAGCAGAACTAAACATCATGGATGGGGTAACAGCTACGGCTACAGAACTCAATCTTATGGATGGAGTCACAGCTACTACTACAGAACTAAATTACGTAGATGGTGTCACATCTGCAATTCAAACTCAGATAGATACAAAGCAACCATATCATACTATTGCTGTTACTGTGGTAAACTCTGGTGGTAACAAGTATGCTCTTGATGGTACAGTACAACAAACTGCATTACTACAAAAGTCTGTTACTGTAAGATTTGACCAATCAGATTCATCGAATGCAGGACATCCACTAAGATTAAGCACTACATCAGACGGTACACACAATTCAGGTTCAGCTTTCACCACAGGAGTTACAGTTGTAGGAACTCCGGGTTCGGCAGGAGCCTACACACAGGTAACTCTTGAGCAAGATGCACCAGACTTGTTGTATACATATTGTACAAACCACTCAGGCATGGGAGCCAAAGTATATAGCGGAAAAGATTGGAGTACATTAACATCTACTATAGCTGAGTTAAACATTTTAGATGGTGTAACCTCTACTGCTGCAGAGTTAAATATCTTAGATGGTGTAACCTCTACTGCTGCAGAACTTAATATACTTGATGGTGTTACAGCAACCACAGCCGAACTAAATATAATGGATGGTGTTACAGCAACAACTGCTGAGTTAAATATTCTAGATGGCGTTACATCAACGGCTGCTGAATTAAATATACTTGATGGTGTCACATCCACCGCAACAGAACTAAATTTACTAGATGGTGTTACAGCAACCACAGCCGAACTTAACTATGTAGACGGTGTTACATCTGCCATACAGACACAGCTAGATGCAAAAGTTGCTTTAGCAGGTAGCACTATGACAGGTGCTTTACGGCATGATCAAGACACTGTAACAGGTGGCGGTGGTACAGTTACCATAGATCTTTCTGCTGCTAACAACTTCAAGGTTAACATGACAGCAGATACTACTTTTGCATTCTCTAACAAAGATGCAGGTAGATTTGGTAACATAGTATTTGTACAAGACGGTACAGGCGGTCACGATTTTACTCTACCCTCAGAATGTAAAACACCAGTTAACGGTGCATCTATTGTACAAAGCACTGGTGCTAACGAAGTAAGTGTGTTATCATACTATGTGTTAGATAGTTCAAACATATTAGTAAACTACATTGGAGACTTTGCTTAATGTCCTCTTGGTTTATAAATGGTATAAAAGAGTTTAGTACTTCTTTTACTACAACTTATGATACTACAGCTAGTACTTCAAATAGCACTACAACAACATTTAATACATCTAAATCAACTACAACATCTTATAACACATCTAGATCAACTACAACAACGTTTGGTACTTCAAGGGGTACGTCACGTTCAACGGGAAGTACTTCCTTTGAATATGGGGATTCTGATGGGAATCACTATTGGGTTCAGGCTAATTGGTCAAATCCTGCAATCGTTTGGAATAATCAAAGTTTAGGCTTTCAACCTTTTGGAGCCAACGCTAACCAAGGTGTTGTTGGAAATTATACTTACTATAAAGGTAATTACTATTTTCAATATAATGATGGAGTTTATCAAGGATACACAGTAAGCAGATCAAGTAGCTCAAACTATACAACAAACTTTACTACTTACTACAACACATCTAGATCAACTACAACAACGTTTGGTACTTCAAAAAGCACTACCACTACTTATAGCACTTCAAAAAGTACTACCACTACCTTTAACACTACATCCAGTACGTCCAAAACAACAACAAGGACTACAAACTTTTATGAATAATGCTGAAAACATTAGTGATGCATTAGATAGCGCACATGCACAAAGTATTTATGGTGCAAGTAAATCAACAGAAGAATTTAAAAAAGGTATGTCTGACATAGGATGGCATCCTAAAATGTCACATCTAATTGAAGTTGAAGCTTATCTGAAAAGTAAATTTCCTTTAAAAGGTTTACAACTATCATACGACTCGACAGCAAAAGAAGAATTATATTTTAAAACAATAAACTACACAACTTTTGCAGGGTTCTTTATGATTCACCCTATGGCCTTTGAACAATGCATAAGGCAAATATCTGATGCGTATGCAGATACAACAAAACCTGTAGGACATATTGATTATCTTGTTAACAAAATAAATAAAGAAAAAACTTTTTCTAAATACAACTATTTAACAACAGTGGATACACCAAGCACAGAAGCTTTAGTAATTCTTCCCGGCGGCAACAAAATAAAAAAACATTGCTGCGTTGGTAAGATACAAACTATTTTAGATAAGCATGGACGTGATAACGTTCTATTTAAAAAACATCCCATATCACATAATGATGTATATGACGAGTTAAGTGAATACCTTGGTGGGATACAATACGCAGATAAGCACTCTGACTTATTTAACCTGATGAAAGAGTCTGATTTTATTTACTCTACTATGGTTTCTGAAAGTGCTTTAATTGCACACATATTAGGTAAAAGTGTAGGTCACATTGACCTGCTTCAAAACAGAGATACGGCATCTTTTGCTCATATAAATTATTATTTGTATAGTCATCCTAATCCATTAGAATGGGCTGACAAAACTTTTGCCTCTCCTAAATCAGGTATTATACATCCAGAGATAGATAAAAACTGGATGAAAAAAATAGATGAATATTTAGAATATATTGTAGAACTTAGAAACTTTTATAGAGAAGCATATAGGCTAGCTTAAATGTCCAATGTTACAATGGAAACAGCGTTTTCTCCAAAGTGGTGGAAAGAAGAGCTTATTAATGCTTTGAATAAAGCTATTGCTAAAAATCCTACTTTAAAAGATTCAAATACAGATGCTTATATTGAGCATATAAATTCTATATCTGATGACGTACCTGTTTGGGATATAAAATGGCCTAAGAAACCTTTCCAATTTGAGGTAGCTGAAATAGATCCCTCATTTACTGAAACAGAATTACAAAAACATAAAGAATTTCTAAATGTTCAATGGCAGTTACACGTTGCAGGTAAAGACTATAAACTATTAGAAGATCAAGAAACAAGAATAAAAGCAACCGATCCAGACGCTGTGCAAAAATGGCGTAAGATATTTGACCCACAATAGAGATAATTAATGTTAGGTTTTTCCACATTCTCTGAAACACCCTTTGCACAGGCAGTAACGTCATCTTCAGCCCTTGCTTATATTACAGGTGGTTCTTCAGTTACTGGTTCTGTAGGTACATTTAGCTTTATAGCTAAAGCTTCAGTAACACTACCTGCTGCCACAGCAACTATGACTGCTGATCCTGCAACAGGACCACAAGGTATTGGCAACACTACACTTGCTGCAGCTACTGCTACTGGTGCTGTAAATCTTCCTGCAGCAAATGCACAGGCAAAAGGTAATATTACCGTATCGGGTACAAGCGGTACATCAGCAATAAGTGCAACCACTGCAAACGGTCAAGCATCCCCAACACCTACAGGAGTTAGTGGTACATTTGCTTCAGGCATAAGCTTCGATGCAGAAGCTAACATTACACTAAACTCAGCATCAGCAAGATTAGATTTAACAGTAAATAGTTTTGATGATGAGGATGCTCAAGGAAGCATAATACTTACAGGTGTATCTGCAACCGCAACTGCTGCTGTTAACAGCGATTCAAACTTAAATGGTGGTATATATTCAAATAATGTAGTTTATCTAAACACAGATTTTAATAGAGAAAGATGTGTAAATATTGTACCCTATACAAACTACACTGTATATGTTAACAAAGTAAGTAACTATTAAGGAAGTAATATGGCGTACAAATGGCCTAACCATGATCCAGATGAAGTGGTAGATTACAGCGTAGATTGGTCACGTTTTTTAGGTGACGATACTATCGCATCCGTTGTTTGGAAAGTTAACGGAGAAACAATGACAGACTCTTCTGTTTTTTCTGGTGATGCATCTAACGGATTAACTTTAGTACAACCCACAAATACAACTACTGTTGCTACTGTTAGATTTACAGCAGGTGTAGTTGGTACAAAGTATAACGTAACTTGTCAAATAACTACTGCAGCAAGTTTAACTTATCAGAGAACAATCTTCTTAACAGTAAGGCAGAAGTAGAATGGCGTATAATTATCTTGGCTTAGTAAACGACTGTAACAAAAGACTAAATGAAGTAGCATTAACAACTACTGATTTTGCTATTACAACAGGTTACTATAGTTTTGTTAAAGACGCAGTAAATACTGCAGTAAGACACATCAATCAAGAAGAGTTTGAATGGCCTTGGAACCATGTGGAGGAAACTCTTACGCTAACTGCAGGTACAAGTCGTTACCCTTTTCCAGAAGATGCAAAAACAATAGACATGGAAACGTTTAGAATAAAAAGAAGTGCAACACTAGAAAATGGAACTGAACACCTAAAAAAGTTAAGCTATGAAGAATACCTAGAGAAATATGTAGACCAAGAATATGACACAGATACAAGTAACAGAGGTGTACCAAGATGTATAGTACGCACACCTAGTCGTGAGTTAATACTAGTACCAGAACCAGATAAGGCATATGAACTAGTTTATGAATATTATAGGCTTGGATACGAAATGGAATTACATGATGATGTTCCTGTATTACCAGAGGCATATAGACACATCATTGTAGCAGGTGCTATGAGCTTAGTATATCAATTTAGATCTGACACACAAATGGCTCAAATGGCAAAGCAAGATTTTGAAAACGGTATAAAATATTTAAGAACTATACATATAAATCGTACTGATGCAATAAGAGATAGAAGAGTAGCTTACTAATGGCAACACAATGGCAAACTTTTAATGTTGAGTTTAAGGGTGGTTTAATCTCAAACATGAGCTTGCTTCAGCAAGGTACTAATGCTATAGGTTCTGCTTTTCAGTTAAATAACTTCGAGGTTAACAAAGAAGGTGGCTATAGTAAAATATTAGGATACTCAAAGTTTAGTTCGACAACAGTTCCAGGCGAGTCCGAAATACTTGGTCTAAAAGTTATTTCATCTACACGTATAATTGCTGCACGTAAAATAAACAGCACTGCAGTAGGCAGTGTTTTTCTAGATCAATCACATACAACTGTAGCAACAACTAGCTCTAACTTAACTGCTACATTTGATAGTAGTGCAGGTACTCTTACAAACTCAGGAACACAAGCTGCTTTTGCTATAAGCGGAACAGCTTATGCTGTTGGTAGTAAAATAAAAGTAAACGCACAAACAACCACTGCACAAAATGGTATATACCAAGTTACAACAGCAGGTGATGGGTCTACCAACTGGGTACTAACAAGACTAACTACTTTTGCTTTTACAAATTCTGACGTGGGTAAGACTGCTTACTACGTTGGTACAGGAACTACTTGGACACCTATGGTTGCTTCTAACGGAAGCACAGTTGTAGCTGTAAGTAACAATACAAATGGTCTTAAAGTAAAACACGCTGAGTTTAACTTTGATGGAGATGACAAGGTAGTATTTGTAGATGGCAAAAGTTACCCTGCTATATACAATCAGAATGGTAACTACACTTCTTTCCTATCATCATCTAGCACTAATATAAATACAGATGTAGAAGGCGCAGACAACGTAGTTATATTTAAACGTGCAGCTTTTTACTCAAAAGGTAACACAGTATTCTTTACAGCACCTTTTACAGTAGATAATTTTTCTGTAGCAGACGGTGCAGGTAGTATAAGTTTAGCTCACGACATTACAGGTATGGCAGTCTTTCGTGAGCAGCTAGTTATTTTTACAAGCGACACCATAAGTAGACTGGTAGGTAATACATCAGCAGATTTTCAACTTCAATCTGTAACAGAAAAAATAGGATGTATTGATAAAGATACTGTACAGGAAGTTGGTGGTGACATTATGTATTTGTCTCCTGATGGTATTAGACAGCTAGGTGCTACTGATCGCATAGGTGACTTTGCCTTGGATGTTGCATCTGATAAAATAAAAGAAACCTTTTTAGATTTTGTTGGTGGTGAGTCTCAGTTTTGTTCTCATATACTTAGAGGAAAATCTCAGTACAGAATATTTGCTTACCTCGGTACTAGGAGAGAAGCTTCATCTGAAGGTCTAATAGCTACAAAGGTTACGACTCAAGGCTCTGCAGGAATTGAGTGGTCAACTTGTAAAGGCATAAAAGCTTTTGTTGCAGACAGTGTATATGAAGGCGCAGTAGAAACTTTAGCATTTGCCAACAACGATGGGTATGTATATAAAGGTGAAAGTGGTAGTACATTTGATGGTTCTAATATAAATGCAGTGTTCCAATCAGCTTTCATGCCTATAAACGATCCAGGAATAAGAAAAACTTTTTATAAAGCTGTTTGGTTTATTGACCCTTTTGGTACTATAGACTTAGACTTTAACTTAAAGTTTGACTTTGAATCAAACACAAGAAACAGTATTATACAACCAGACACAATAAACATCTTAACTAGTGCAGGTTCTGTAGCTTTCTTTAACCAAGGCTTTCAATTTGGTTCAGCTTTTGGTCACAAGTTTGGTTCACTTTTAAATAAAATTTATCCAGTAAATCTTATAGGTTCAGGAAAGACTGTTTCTTTACGGATTCAAGACAACACAACAAACCCAAGCTTTACATTAGATACTGCTATGTTAGAATACAAAACAAACGACAGACAATAAGGAAATAAACTATGCCAACAGGATATGTTAGACAGGATACTACAGGGCAGTTAGCTGACGGCAACCCTATTGATGCCGATTTGTTTAACGATGAATACAATGCCATTGTAAACGCCTTTAATGCCTCAACAGGACACAACCATGATGGTACTACAGGCGGTGGTGCGCCAGTAACTAAGATAGGTGGCTCAAATGAGTTAGAAGTAGAGTCCAGTGCTATATTCCCAAAAGTAGATAATTTAATTGACTTAGGTAAAACTACAAGACAATGGAGAGATCTTCACCTTGGACGTAACGCAACGATTGGAGGCAACCTAACTGTAACAGGTAATGCAACAATCAATGGTAATCTTACATTCGGTGATGCAGCTACTGACACAGTTTCTTTCGGTGCAGACATTGATAGTAACATCATTCCTGATGACGATAACACATATGATTTAGGAAGTTCAGGACAGCAATGGAAAGATATTTATATCAATGGTGTAGCGTACTTAGATGAAGTTGATATTGATGCAGGTGCTATTGATGGCACACCGATTGGTGCAAACTCTGCAAGCACAGGCGCATTTACAACTCTTGCAGCTTCAGGTGCTACCACACTAAGTGACGCATTAACTGTTACAGGTGCTACTGCTCTAAACGGTGGCCTAACTATGGACACCAACAAATTTACTGTAGCTGATACTACTGGTAACACAGCCATAGCAGGTACGCTTGCTGTAACTGGTGCAACTACCATGACAGGTGCGCTTACCGCTAATGGTGGTGTGACAGGAGCTTTAACTGGTAATGTTACAGGTAACCTAACAGGTAACGTTACATCCAGTGGCACTAGTGAATTAACTACTGTAAACGTGTCTGGTGTGCTTACAGCAAACGGTAACACTGTATTAGGTAACGCTGCTACAGACACAGTTACAGTCAACGCAGACATAGCTTCTAACTTAATACCTAGTGCAGATAGCACATACTCTATAGGTGATTCATCTAATTATTGGTCACATGGATACATTGATGCGATAACAACAACAGGAAACGTCACTGTTGGTGGCAATGCTGTAGTTACAGGTAACCTAACTGTTCAAGGTACAACAACTACTGTTAACTCTACTACTGTAGATGTCGCAGATCTTAACATAACAGTCGCAAGTGGTGCAGGTAGTTCTTCTGCTGCTAACACTGGTGGTCTTACTGTAGGTGGAGCCAACGCAACATTTACCTATACAAGCTCTGATGATAGATGGAACATGAACAAAGAGCTAAACGTAGCAAGAGTTCATGGCGCAGTAACAGGTGATATAACTGGCAACGTTACAGGAAACGTGACAGGCAATGTTACAGGCAACGTAACTGGTACTGTGTCTTCTATTGCTAACCACGACACAGATAGTTTATCAGAGGGTTCTTCTAATCTCTACCACACCACAGCAAGAGCAAGAAGTTCTGTGTCTGCAGGTACAGGCTTGTCATACAACTCTTCAACTGGTGTGATGACAAATGATATAGCTGCTGCTAACAACTCTACCATAACAATAACTGCAGGAGATGCGCTTACAGGTGGTGGAAACTTTACTACTAATGCAAGTAGTAACTCAACAATTACTATTGATCACGAAGATACTTCATCACAAGCTTCTGTAAACAATAGTGGTACAAACTTTATACAAGACATTACCTTAGATTCGTATGGACACGTTACAGGAATTACATCTGCTGATGCAGGATCAGGCGGTGGTGGCGCACCTAGTAGTGTAGGCGGTAAAACAGAAGATGTAACAAACGGAATAGCAACACAAATATCTTCTGTGTCAGTAGCTAATGGTTCTACACTAGTTGCGTGGTCAAACTTAGCAGGTGCTATTAGTGTCCAAGTTAGTGGATCAGCAGTGGCTACAGGAAGTGCAGGAAATGGGATAGTAAAATACACCAACTCTACTGGTAGTTCTGTGTCTGCTACTATTTTAGCATACTACAACGCATCTGTAGGACAGGGTACTGGATCATTTCAAATTAGATATATGATATTCTGATGACTCCTGATGAACTAGAAGATATGCTAAATCGTGCAGCCAAGCGTGGTGCTGAAGCAGCATTACGTGAAGTAGGATTACATGATGATGACGCTCGTAAAGATATACTTGAGATGCGTAACTTACTAGAAATGTGGCGTGATACACGAAGAGGTGTATGGTCAACCATTGTAAAAATGTCAACAGTAGCAGTAATAACATTCATTGCCGCATCATTGTGGATGCAAATAGGGAAATAAAATATGGCTAAGAAATTTGTAGGGTTTAAGCCTGAAGTAATGCAAAAGAAAATACTCCCATCGTTGGGCTACAAAGGTGCAATGGATCAAAAGTCTATAAACCAGTTTCTTGCAGCTAGTCCTTCTGCAGCAGCTATGATGGGTCAACTTACTTTAGCAGCTAAAAGATTAGTAGAAAAACCTGTAAAAGCTAATACTGGTATACTTACAGGCAGTCAGTCTACAGGACAGATTCAAGCTGATCCCACTAAAATGGTAAGCATTGCACAACCTGTTGCAAATCAAGGTGGACCTGCTACACAAGTATCTACACAGGCAGGTCAAGCAGGTCCAGCACCAGTAGCACAAACAACACAAGCACAACCTGCTGCTGCTGCACAACCTGCACCTACAACACCTGCAGCACAAACCACAACAGGAAGCACACAAACAGCAGTTAGGGTAGCAGGAACACAAAATCAAGCAGCACAAGGCACTGTTGATCCCAACGCACAAATGCAAGCTGCACAAGCTGATCCTCAACAAGCATCACAACTAGGGTTACAAGCTGCACAGCTAGGACAGGCACAACAGGTACAAGCCCCTACCCCTATGCAGATGACAGCAGATCAAACAATTAGTGGCTCTACTGTTGATCAGGCACAAGTAGATGCTACTCTAGCAAAAGAACAGGCTGCATCTGTAAAGACTGAACTTGATGATTTGATGCAAGACTTTCAAGGTGGTCAGACACCATCATGGGCAGCAGGTGCTATGCGTAATGCACAGGCACAAATGCAAGCACGTGGACTAGGTGCATCATCAATGGCAGGTATGGCTGTTGTACAAGCAGCTATGGAAGCAGCATTACCTATCGCTCAAATGGATGCGTCAAACAAACAACAAATGGCTATAGAAAAAGCTAGACAACGTGCATCTTTCTTAGGTCAAGAGTTTGATCAAAACTTTCAAACTAAAGTAAAGAACGCAGCACGTGTATCAGAGATAGCCAACATCAACTTTAGTGCAGAACAACAGGTGGCACTAGAGAATGCTAAGATGGCTCAGACTGTAGACCTAGCTAACCTATCAAACACTCAAGCTAAAGTTATGGCTGATGCTGCTACTATGTCACAGATGGATATGGCTAACCTAAACAACAGACAGCAAGCAGCTAAACAAAATGCTGACGCATTCCTAGCAATGGACATGCAGAACCTATCCAACGAGCAACAAACAACTATGTTCAAAGCACAGGCACAGGTAGCTTCTATCATGTCTGATCAAGCTGCAGACAATGCAGCCAAGCAATTTAATGCTACATCACAGAACCAAACAGATCAATTCTTTGCATCTATGGCTACACAGGTTTCACAGTTTAACACAGAGCAAACCAACGCTATGCAACGTTTCAATGCAGGTGAAGCAAATGCTATTGGTAGATTTAACGCTGCACAAGAGAATGCACGTGACCAGTTTAACGCACAGAACCATCTTGTAGTTGCACAAGCAAATGCTAAGTGGGCGCAAAGCATAACTACTGCAGAGAATGCTGCTGCTAACCAAGCTAACAGAGATGCAGCTATTGCGGCTAACAACCTAACAAGAGCAGCGTATGATGCTGTACTACAAAGAGAAAGAGATATAATGGGTTGGGCATGGAAGTCCTCTGAAAACGCAAAACAAAGGGATAACAACATTGCTACTGCTAAAATCAGTGCTACTGATGGTGGCTCTAATGCTTTCGAAAAAGGACTTGGAAGCTTCGTTGGTAAGCTTACAGAAAAAGCCTTGGACTCTATCTTCTAAAAATACAGGTGAACTAATGACATACAACGCTAACAAAGCATTTGCTGAATCTATGAAAGCTGCAGGTATAGGTGGCCTGTCAGGTAAACCTACTACGTCTGCTGCAAAAAGTATTCAAGATAGGTTTAGAGAACAGACACAAAAAGATAGCGGTAGTACATATGATGAAATAGCATTACCATCTGAGAAAAAAATAGACCAAAAGATATCAGGGCTAGGTGGTAAAAAACCTACGAAGGATGATAGAAACTTAGATCAAAAAATATTTGATGGGATGATGTACTACGGTGCTAAGTTTCTTGGTTTAGACAAACCAGATCCACGTGATGATGACATGTTTATACTGGACGCATACAACAGTGATCCTATGTTTGTAATACCAGACCCTATACCTGTAACTGAAAGTGGTATCAACACAGGCACATATGACTTTATAGATATGTCAAAGTTAGCTAGTGGTCCTAGTCAGCCAAAAACACAACCCAACATGGACACCGCACCACAGATAGGTGACGTTGATGATACACCTGTTACTACCCCAAAAGTTCCAAGTTTAATGACCCCTCCTACTATGGAAGGTGTACCTAACATTCCTGATGAAACAAAAACTGCAGACTATACAATACAATCAGGTGATACTTTAAGTCAGATAGCTAAAGCAACAGGCAGCACTGTTAAAGAACTAATGGCTATTAACAATATAAAAAATAAAAACAAAATCTTTGCAGGGGCAGATATAAAGATACCCATATATAGAAAGGGTGATGCAGAAGTAGTAAAGAGCGCTACAAGTATGAAAGAGCTTGAACCTATTAAAGCATCCTATAATTTAGCACTTGCATTACCACCACTTAAACCAGATGTAAGTGCTGATACGTATGAGAGTCCAGATGAAATGTCAGACTTAGAAATACTAGCACGTACTATACACGCAGAGGCAAAAGGCGAATCTGACAAAGGTAAACTTGCTGTTGGTGCTGTAATAGCAAACAGGGTAAAGGCACAATCTTGGATGGGTAAAAACCTAAGAGAAGTAATATTAAAACCAACTCAATTTTCTCCTTGGAACTCTTGGACAGGAGGTGCAAAAGGAGAACAGGGTAAGGATATGCTAGGTGTGTCTGCTAAACCCAGTGAAGAATCATACGAAGCTGCTAGAAAAATACTTAGTGGAGAATATGAAGATCCTACAAAAGGAGCAACACACTTTCTTAATCCAAAGGTAAGTAAGCCAAATTGGTATGGAAAATTTGTAAAGAATGATCCTCTAAAAATAGGCAAGCATCAGTTTGGATCTCCTGATGATCCTTTCTGGAAGTTTAGAGGGATTGATGTAAGCGTAGACAAATCACTAAGACCAAAAGTTAGACCAAAAGGATTAGGCGCAAAATAATGTTTGGATTACCACTAGAACTAATAACAATGCTTGGCTCTACCGTACTAGGTGGAGTGATGTCCATATGGGGGCAGAGCATGAAGATGAAACAGGAGCAAAACAAGATGCTCATGGAACGTGCCAATGCCAACGCAAGCTTTGTAGCTGAAGCACGTAACGCAGGAAAGAACGATAAACACTTTGCATGGACAAGAAGACTTATTGCATTATCTGCAGTCTTTGCTATAATAGTGTTGCCAAAGTTGGTTGCAGTGTTCTATCCTGAAGTAGGCGTATACGTAGGCTACACTGAAATACAGACTGGCTTCTTTGACTTTATCTTTGGAGCAGGTGAAGAAGTAGTTAAATGGAAGTATGCTGAAGGATTTGTAATAACACCATTAGATACACACATTGTATCAGCTATCGTAGGCTTATACTTTGGTGCAGGATTTACTAAGTAGGATAAAAAGATGAACCCATTTGATAGACCAATTCCGGGTCAGTCTCTGACAGACGAACCCAAGAACAACCCTTGGGAAAACCCTGCAGAGATGTCTGACATGATGGAGATCACCAAGTACTACATCAACAGGTTAGCTAATCAAGAGGTAATAGATGATCTTGCTACCCTAATGCGTGTAGGGATACCCTTAAAGCCTGTAGTTGAATCTATAACTACAGCAGGTACTATGAGAGGTTTGCATTCAGTAGATGCTGCTATGAATGTTGGACCTACAATACACCACTTTCTTAAAGAAGCTATCGAGTCTATGGGTGTTGAAGTAGACGAGGATGGTATTGACTATGAGAAGCAATCTAAAGAAAGAGAACTGGAAAGATTAAAAATGTTAGTAGCAAACTACTTGTCAGAAAACCCTGACGATGGCACAGATCCAGGCAAGCAGATGTTACAAGAAGTGTTAGACGCAGGAGAGACTGAAGAGGAAGAAGCAACACCAGAAGATAAGCCTATGGGCTTGATGGCGAAAGGACAGTAAGATGGGATTTGATTGGGGAACCTTCGCAGGTAGCTTCTTAGAAGAATTAACTGAGGGCATAGAAGAGAGAGAACAGGAAGCTAAAGATTACAAACAAGAGCAGAAGCAAAAAGCTGAACGTAATCTTGAAAGAGTTAGAACAAGTGATGCAAGAGCGCAGCAAATCGCACAGATAGGAAGACAGGCTATGCAACTTGGTGCGACTAAAGAGCAGGTCATTGCGGCTATGTCTTCAGGAGCAGGAGGTGTTCAGGATTTTTATACAAAGCTAACACAGATAGCAGCAGACAATAACCTACAGGCAGGACAGGAGCTAACTCAAGAGGATATTGAAACTGGCATAGCCCTGACAGGTATACCAAGTATTGATCCTAAGTATATCACCATGACCTTAGATCAAATAGCAAGGCAAACTTACGGAGCAGCAAGACCTCAAAAACCTGTTGTTACAGATCCGACACCAACACCTCAGACAGGTGGTATAAGAGATCTGTTTGGTTTTAATGAAAGAGCAAAGGTAGACAGAGAACTTGAAGAGGAAGGTTTCTATGGTGATATGTCCATAGCTGATATAAACTTCCTAGCCCAACAATCTGAATATAAATCTCTTGTACCTAATGCCACTATGACTTTTGCAGATATACCTAACTTCAACTCTGATGCTAAGTTTGAGTTTGGACAAGATCTAATAGCTGCACAGGTAGATGGACTAAAAGCTAGAGAAGATGAAATTAATGCAGCAAAATCACTAGCACTGCAGGGTCAGTATATAGTAAATGGTGTAGCATTGTCTGGTCCTGAAGCAGAAGCACACGCAACTATGGCAATACGCTTAGAACAAGCAGACTTCCTAATTCGTAAAGCTGCAGAGGATTACACACCAACAGGCTTCTTTGATGACCAGTCAGTAAAGGCTATGATCATACGTACTATGAACCAAGAAGGTGGAGGTGATGATGACACCACTGGTTTAGAATACTATAACGATTTAAAAGCAGAATTTTTACCAGACCTAGAAGAAGAGGAACCCATTGAGTCAGACCCAGAAGCAGACCCCGAAGCAAACGAAAACAACCAAAATCAAGAAGAGACAACGCCCCTTACAGCAGCTGAAGAAGCGGCGTTACTTACAAAGAAAAGAGTTCAAGAAAATGTATACTACCGTGATGACGAGGGGAATGTCGTAAAGGGAGTGCCGCCTAGACCAACACTAGGACTTGGTAATATCTTAGGTGGAGCAGGTCTTGGTGGTGAGGATATAGAAGAAATCTACAAAGGTAACGCACCTGTGCCTGAACGCCTAAGACCTAATCAATGGGATGAATTGTTTGGTGCTATAGCCAACCCTGATGGATCTTTTAAACAATTAAAAGGTGAGTAATGAGTAGTTTTAACAACTTAATGAACCAATACAGAGGTGTTGGCGTTTCTGGGCGTAGACAATCGTCTTTGGAAACTACCAGAGATCCTGTATTTGGTGAAGATTCTCTTACTGTAGACGATCTAGTACAAGACAGACAATACCTTAACCCTATTCGTGAATACATGATAGAACGTAAAGGTGTTGACTATAGAGATGCTCCTGATGAAAAAGTTGTAGATGACTTTGTAAAACACATGCGGTACTTCAACACTAATGTGTTGTCTACCTCTGGTGAAATGCGTTTTGTTTCCAAAGCAGATGAAGCAAAGAAACTAAAAGCAAAACGTGCATATGATATATATGACAATCTAGGTAATGTGTTTGTAAACGATGGTGCGCTTGGTGCAGTTAGTGGTGTAGGAGACTACATCATGGCAGGAGCAAAAGACCCAACAACATACTTAGGTTTACTTACTGGTGGTCTTGGAAAGTTTGCAGCAGGTAGCGTTACTTTTACAGGTAAGCAAGCTGTAAATGAAATAGTTCGCAGGGCAGCAAAAGAAGCTGCGTTGGGTGGCGCAGGTAGAGAAGCAGCCAAACAAGCAGGTCTTCAGGCAGGAAAGGTTGCAGCCAAAAGAGCAGTAGCTAGGGGTGCTAATAGTCAGGCAGCAGACAGGGCTGCAGCAAGAGTAGCTAAACAGGTAGCTAAAGAAAACCGTAGAATGTTAGCTAGAAAAGCAAGTAGAGAAGCACAAGATAAACTGTTTGATTCTGCAGGTAAGAAATCTTTAATTGCTACAACTGCAATAGATGGTACGATGGCTATGTTGCAGGACAACATGGCTCAAAGAACTTTGATGAGAGCAGGGTCACAAGAAAAGTATAGTGTGCTACAGACAGGCTTCTCTTCTTTACTTGGTGGTGTGGCAGGTGCTGCACAGCTAGGCTTTGGTAAGTTTCGTGGTGCATCTAATCTTGCAGAGGATGCAGATGAAGCGTTGACAGGCATAACCAACAAGATCATAGAAGAAGCTATGCCTTTACTGCCATCAGATCAAACTAATAAAGTAAAGAATACATTCATACAAGCTGCAGACGAGTGGGGTAGAAAAGTAGAAAGAGGCAAACTCTACGATCAAGCTGTTATGCCATCAGAACTTATAAACGATATTGTATTTGGTGTAGATTACAAAGGCACAGAAGAAACTCTAGGTGGTATTGCTAAAGTTATGAAAGCAAACGGCATCAAGATGACTAGGAAAATGACAGTCTCTGACTTGATGACAAACGTTGTGCGTAATTTTGATGACGATGCTATATTAGAAATAAACCAAGCATTGAAAGGTGCAGGTTTTCAGGTAGGAGATTTGACAGGAAACCAAGGCAAGGTCAGTGATTTACTTGCTAGGAAACTAAGCGAAGCAGGTGCTACTCTAAACGTCCAATCACAGCTACGTAAGATGTTAGATAGTTCTATTGTTGCTGCACAAGATGCACTAGCTTCTACAATAGATAACATAGATGCCAAAGAAGAGATAGGCAAAGAACTAAAGAGAGCGCAGAGACTAAGATACGGTCAGTCTATATGGAAGCGTATGCTTGTGTCCTCACCTGCTACAACTGCTATCAACGTGTTTGGCTTTGGACAGTTCTACGTAGGCCAAACTATGGCAGACATATTTAACTCTGGTGTACTAGGAGCAAAAGGTTTAGCTCAGTTGTATACTAATCCCAAAGAAGCTACAAGAACATTTCAACAGGCAAGGGCTTTGACCTTAGTGCAAGGACAAAAGTTTCGTAACTTACTAGATCCCTACACCACCCATCGTGAATACATGAAGTTTCTTGCTAAAGAAGAAAACAAAGACATAAAGAAAATACTATTTGAAACATACGCAGGTGGTGTTGATCAATCAACTGCAGCAAGGTATGGAATAAACCCTGATAGTAAGGTAGTAAAAGTTACAGAAGCGATTGCGGATGCGTCAGCGCAAATCTCAGGTGTTAGAATACAGGATACATTTACAAAGTCTCAAATGTTTATGACTGAGATGGACAAGTATCTACGCTCACAAAAGAATATGACACTACGTCAAGCTTTGAATGATGATGGTGCAGAGATAGGTGAAGATGTAATACAGGCTGCAATAGATGGTACTCTTAAATCTGTGTATGCAAAAGATTACACTCAGCAGGATCAACTATTAGGACAGGTAGCAAAGCTAGTTGAAGTCGCTTCAAATACTCCGGGTATAGGTACTGTTATACCATTTGGTAGATTTATGAATAACGTTGTTGCCTCTGCTTATCAGTGGTCACCTCTTGCAGGTATGAGTGTTCTTAGAGACTTTACTAGAAGAACTAAATCACTAGGTTGGATGTTCAGAGATTCGGCTGATGTTAGAACAGGTAAAGGCATACTCAATACAGAAGCAACTCTAGATGAAAGAGAAGCATTTGGTAGGTTCTTAGTTGGTAGCACTGGTTTGACCCTAGCTATGGACTATGACAAGCAAAGACAAGAAAAGAATCTTGGTGTGTTTGAAATAGATGCAGGTGGTGGTACTGTCATTGATGCAAAGAACACATTCCCATTCTCCATTTTCCTAGCTGTAGGACGTGTGGGTAACAACATACGTGAGGGCAAACCTGTACCTAGAGAGTTAACAACAGAGGCACTGACTCAGCTTGCAGTAGGACAGGTAGCAAAAGACATACAGTTTGGTAACGACTTGATGAATGCATTAGATGCTATCACAAACATAGGTCAAGAAGGTGCAAATCGTGGCGCAAACATAGATGCTTTCTACAAAGCTACAGGTAATGTTGTTGCAGGTGTTACTCGTCCATTAGATTTTGTAAATAAGCTAACTGGTTTTATTATGGGAAATGACTCAGGTAAAGATATACGTCAGGCAGATGGTGCAAATGTTTTTACACAGTCAGCCACAAAATATGTAGACAATATATTTGAAAGCTTAGTTGATGCAATAGATAAAAATGAAGCAGGTTTTGGGGATGATGCTGTCACAGGAGAAGAACTAAGAGTGGCAAGCAGAGAAGGTGAGATCTATGACCCTAACCCTCTTGCTCGTATCTTTGGTTTACGAATAAAACCTGGAAGAACAGCTACAGAAAAAGCATACACCATGTCTGAGATGCATGACTGGACAGCCAGTGAGCGTACCAAAGTACCTGAGTATGACAAAGTGTTTAACACAATGGTAGCACCTATCATGGAGAGGGAACTACAGAGGCTTATAGATACTCCTTCATTTAAGAATGGTGACCTCAATGCTAGGAGGCAGCTACTTAAAAAGAGAGTACGCAATATTAAAAGCTACGTGCGTAAGCGCATGGAGGAAGGACATGGGGGCAATGAGAATGCCCGACTTAGAATGGCAGCAAAGATTTCAAACGTTGACAAGGAGATAAAGACTGATGCTTTACGCATGGCTAAAGAACAGTTTGGCATAGACGGTAAGGTAGAAGACATGGACTACAGAGAGCTAGGTATAGTCCAAGATTACATAGACTACTTAAAGGATATGTATAGAACAGTAGCTAAAATATAGGAGGTGATCTGTGAAGAGATACTTGAAGAGGCTATGGTGTGCCTTATGGAATAAAAAATGCAGTCCAAACTGTGACTGTCTAGACTAAAAGAAGGGGCCGCTAAATGCGGCCCTTTTCATTATGTCTCCTGTGGCATTTGTGTACACCATACCCAGTAGTCTGCTTTAAAATCATAGTCAGGTTTGGTAGCTTCTAATATGTCTCTACGTTTCTGTGCCGCTTCATGGCACGACTCTACACTGGGATACAAGATGTTATCACTCATAACCATTGGCTTACCATCAAATATAAACAGTGCTATTAAAACCCAAAAACTCATTACTTACTCCTATGTTATGTCTACTACTTCACACACGTCACCAGTACAGGCAAATGTCTGACTAGATTTCGTGTTATCTTCTTTCTCATACTCTGACAGTTTGTTCCAATCAATCTTCTCTGGCATACACGACAGTAGATATTCATAGTCATGCTTACCACAGTCTTGATATGGTGCTTGCTGATAGGTATGATCTGAGTGTGGTAGGAAAGATACACCCGACATTTCATCGAAGTGTCTATAGACAAAGGCTCCTACCTCAAGCCATTCATCATTCTGTACTGATATCGTTACACTAGGTTTATGCTCACACCAATGGCGTTGGTATGTAAGCCATGTCTCTAGCTGCTCAATAGCAGTCATGTCATTACGTGTTATAGCATTCTCTGGTGATTTGACAGGGAAGCTGAACACAGTTGTAGTGTCACTCTTAAATACACATGGCTCATTGGGAACCTTCTGATCAATCATAAACTGTGTAAGTGGGTCTTTATTATCACCTCGTACAGTACGGATGTAATATGGAGAGTGACGAGCATGTATACCACTGGCACTGTCAACGAGTTGTGAGACAGTACCCGAAGGCTTGACGCAGGTAATAGCAGCAGACTGAGGTATATCAAGCAAGTCAGCGTATTCATGATTAGTAGCCAGTGCGATATTTCGTAAGTTATCAAGTGTCTTCTCCAAGTTAGAGTTAACTGCAGTCATCAATGGGTTGTCCATGATACCTGTCAGAGACACACCAAGCAAACGTTCTTCTTCCGTATTACGTTGCCACACTTTTCGCAAGTAAGGAAACTTTGTGTACGAGCTTTGGATTGTCCCAAGTATTGTGGCGATCTTGACCTTACGCTCCAAGTCTTTAATCGTATCAGTGGCACGAACAACAACTTCCGTAAGATTGCAAAACTGGTAGGGTCTAAGTATGATTTCACTGCACGGATTAGTTCCAAACTCGTGGTCAGGATCACGCCTACCATATTTCTTAGCTTGCTTCTTAGATGCTTCACGATTAAAGATACCTCTCTCTCCTGATTTACTTTCTACCAACGCAGTCCACTCACGCATGAATGTTTCTACGTCAGGCTTTTCTGTGTAACATACAGAGTTGTTAGCCAATGCTCTGTGTGCAGCAGTTTCCCACCACTGTCCTGACTTAGCGTGACGCATACGATCATCACTCAGGTTAGACAGAGAGATCATAGCGCTGCGTCTTACTCCACCTACTACAACTATCTGACCGATGAAACACATCAGGTCATGACATTCCATAGAGGATAGCTTGCGGCCTTGTGCATTCTTGAATGTCTGTACTGAGAAGTTAAAAAGTTCGATAAGAGGTCCAGGTCCACTGGCTCTACCACCAAACGTCTTGAGCCTAGCACCTGCAGGACGTACACGTGACACATCCCACTTGGGTATCTCACCTGCCCACAGCAACGCTAGTAGCTGACGGAATGCTTTAGCCCATCCCTCTTTGCTGTCCTTGACTACAATGGTAGTATCACTGTCAAATAACTCAGGCACATCAGGTAGCTGCTGAATGAACTGACGCTCCACGCTGAAGCCTACACCAGTACCACACAGTAGTATGAACATAGCTTCATCGAATGACTTAGGGTCATCCACTGGTAGGTAGCTACAGTTGTACCCTGCTGTGTTATCTCTGTCCAACGCAGCACCACTAGTCATCATGGCTCTCATGCTTGGCATAACATCTAAGCTAAGTATAGCTTGCTCTATTTGGTTTACCCATGAGTCGTTGCCTAGCTTCGGACGTACCACGTTATCAACGTAGCGTCCTACTGTCTCAGCCCATGACTCACGGCCTTTGCCATCTATGTACTTGGCATAGCGTGACTGGTGTATAAAACTCTGATAGTCTGTTGGTAATAAGTTACTCATTTATCCTCTCCCATATTAGTGGGTGCGTACACCTCACCATTGTATTTACTTCCTGTTGCACCTTCACCTGTTTCTACTCCGTTGTTACATTTAAAAACTACAAATAGTAAACAAAGTATGATTACTAGTGTACCTCTTTTTGACCAAAGTATAAACAGTTCAAATGTTTTCTTTGCTTCTATCTCTGCTGCTTGGGCTGGTGTCATTCTGGGTCATTCCAAGGGTAGCATGGAACAATGCTTTGTTTACAATACTTCTTGTTGTCTACCAGTAACACTGGTAACACTACTATTACGAATACACAAAATAGAACAGGCCATATCAGACCCTTGGTAGTACAATAGTTCATCTGTTATCCCCACTCCCTCGTATAGTTCCTCTCTCCTGTCTGCTCTTTAGCTTTGACAAGTTCTTCAACGCTACCTCTGCCATGTCTATCTCTAGGTCACGACACAGCGCAGCAATATACCACAACACATCACCAATCTCTGCAGCTATAGCATCCTTGTTAAACGTACCATCACGCAACATCTTCTTGACTTTGCCTTGTACCTCACCTGCTTCATTACCTAAACCCAACGCAGGGTAGATGATAGGGTCAGTATAAATAGCAGTCTTTACTGCTTCCTGTTGGTAGTACCCCATGTCCATGATGGGTGATTGCATATCTGCAAAGTGGTCTATGTCTTCCTGTGTTATCATTGTCTCTCCTTGATTACTAAATTTTGTATTTTTACATCGTCTACGTCATGCATAACATTACTTACTAAGTCATGCACATCTTCTATATGACCTTCTTCGTGAGCAGATAAGAAGTTGTTGTCCTCGTCTACCTCCATCACATACGTGACACTAAACTTACGTATCATTTGTGCTTCTCTTTGTATACCTCAATAAGTTTTTTCAAATACCATTCTGCCTTTTGTAAATCTTCTAGGCCACCCTTGTAGTTATACCTCCATACATACTTCATTACGTTGCCTTGTAGGTATCCCTCTTTGTGTTGATTAGTCGCAGCCATGATAGCATCAATACATTCTACGCCACCTACATTATAGTGAAATGGTTTGTTTACATTGTCTTCCTTAAACATTTCATCATCGTCATCAGGAAAGTCTTTGAAGATATCTTCTATGCTAAACTCTTCTTCTTTGCTCATGCTTCGCCCATTGTTTTTGTCCACTTGGTTAGTTTGATTACGTTACCTTCTTTGGTATACTCCACCTCTTTATCAACTTCAAGTTTTGATTCAGCATACTGTTTAGGAAACATCTCTTTCAATATCCTGTGTCTTGCTTCATCAAAGTAATCCATAAGTTCAGGATAATCTTCTAGTACCTCAGACGCTGCTGCCATAGTAAGAGCATAGTCCATAGCATTACGCATAGCTAGAGGATGCTGTGACTCACCAAAGACTAAACCTGTCTTTAGTACACCTGTCCATGCACCATCTTCATCTAGATCAGGACTTATAACTACAGCTATATCTCCGTCTTTTAATTCGTAACCCATCAGGTTCTCCTTTTAACTATGACACGCTTATCTTTCATCCGCTTGCCCTTTTCTAATAGCCACCCTTCAGGTATGACACGATGCGCCCACTTAAAGTTCTTTTGTTCGCACCAATCACAATACCTAGATTTGGCTCCCTTGTATAACTTAGCTTTAGCATTGCTGAATACAAACCTGATGTCTAGCTTTGGGTGCTGTCTCTGTATCTCTATGTGTTTACGTCTGTCAGCAGCGCTAAATATTCCTTTAGTTTCTATTATTATTCCGTTGTCTAATTCAAAGTCTGGTGTGTATGTGCGATAGCGTAAGTCTTCCCACTCTATCTTTATCTTCTCATACTCAACTGTCTTTTGTCTGTCCTTTAGGAATGCAGCAGCCTCCTGTTCAAGACCGCTACGATATAACCTTTTGTTATGTCTCCTCTTTGTCACTGTCTGCTTCCTGATCTTCTGAAAGAGCAATTCTATTTAGTAAAAAGTTTTTACGTTCTTGTAAAATAGCTGCAAGAAACTGGTGTCGTTTCAATTCTTTCTCCACTACAACACATTCTTTGTATGCCATAGTTTGATTTTCATTTAACTTCTCAGTGTCGTAAACTTTTTCTTCACCATCAACTGTTAATTTAAATTCAGGCATTGCCATCTCCTATTAATACGTAATCTATTTCAGGTGGATTCTTAGACTTAGATACCCTTGATGGTAGTGTCTTTAATCCTTTCCAACATTTATGTTTAAAGCTACAAAATCTACAGGCTGCATTAAGTACTAAGTTACCAGATGGCTTCTTGTAGAATGTCTCAGGCACAGGTTGAAAGCATCTCTCAAACGGCTCATCGTTCTCAATGTAATTTACCGTTTCTTGGATGTCCTGAATCACCTGCTCAGAGTCAACCTCCGAAGCACTGACATACTTAAACTCACCGTTGCCTTTGTTGACCACCCACCAGCCACCAACTTCTTTTCCTGCAGCCTTAGAATAGCCCACTAATTGTGGTATGTAACCGAAGCCATCACCCTTCTGTAAAGATTCTAATGAGTCAAACTTGTTAGCGTATGACCAAGGTGATGCAGACTTTACATCATCTATCTTGCCATCCATTTCCATGTCGTACTCACCCTGTATCTCCTGTCCATCTGGTAGCTTGAGTGTAACAGTATCATTGTCTTTAAACTCAGCACCTGACGCACGTAGCAATCCTTTGAACACAGCTTCAACTAGATCTCCTAGTAACATGTTTATCAGGAAGTGTGGAGGCAAAGGTATCTTATCTTCAGGATCATTCTTCTCAAACCACAACTGGCATTTAGGTCTGCCTATGTTAGACATACGTAGCTTAAACTCATCACGTGGAGGAGCATTAAACTGTTTGTCCAAGGCAGCTTTAACATCGGAGGCAACCTGTGTGGCTACCTCCTCTGTCATTGTAGCTTCACCCTTCATGGCCTTTTGCAGATAGCTGAAGACCTGTAGTTCAGCAGGGTGGTTCATTACTCATCCACCTCTACGAAGTCATTGTTGAGTATACCTTCGACAAGTTCTTGATCTTCATCAGCGTGGGCTTTGGCACGTTCATGATGTAAGTCTAAGATCTTACCGTTACTATACTCAATAAGTTCTAAGAAGTCTTTGAGTGTGTCATTGTCTGTGCTGCTAATTTCGCAAGGGCTACCAAGCGTAGCAGATATCTTACCAAACTTTGCACCAGTAGGTATGCTGTCTTCAACACCTTCTAGGTTTATTGTAGACATGATAGGTAACAAGTTTTTCTTTTTCAAGTTACCCATGACACCGTTGATACTCTTGAGACTGTCACGGTTCTTTACATCCATTACAAATGGTACGGACTCGACTGCTGATACAGGCTCACCCTTCTCATTCATAGGACTATCAAGCGATACTGTACCGTAGTAAACTACGACACGTTTGACTGATCGTATCACTTGCTTGGTAGCATCATCGAGTGCATTGAAGTCTTCGATGTAACCAGTAGGTCTGCCTAAGTTCAATCCACCAATGCTATCTTTCAAGTCACCATTTAGAGAGTTAGACATCACAGACTTTTCCATCTCTTCTGTCTCACTGTTCCATCTCTGCCACTGATTGCGTTGGGCAAAGACACGAACTGTAGCACCATTGCTGTAGACAATATCATCACCTGTCTTGAGGGTGAATGCACCTACTGGTACTACCTCTGTCTTTATCATCTTACCATTGAGTTCTACTTCACCCATGATAGGTTGATGCAACATTCCTAAACGTGAGATCGAAGGTGTACTCTCTTGTGAGGGCGCAGAAGACACACCCATAAGTTCAGCCATCGACTGTCCACGTTCTGTTGCTATTGCTAGTTCTGTACTCATATTCTATTCCTTTGTATAGAGTCTAAAAGAGCCTTAGTTATACACTAAATATCAACTGTGTCAAGCCAGTTGTTACCTATTTTTGCTTCTAAAAGCATAGGTACATTCATATCTATTCCATATGTCTCCTCTATTATTTTGTTCAAATCCTGGTTGAGTGTCCATACCATAGACAATACTAAATCTTTCTCTTCAGGATGTACATCAACCACCATAGAATCGTGTACAGTATTAACTAAACACGACTTCATGTGTCGTAAACGTTCATGCATTTCATTCAGTACCACTGGCACTACATCACCAGTAGCAAAGCCTTGCACTGGGTAGTTCTTTATCATAGTGAAGTGCGTTGGTATACCACTGTGTCGTCTTGTCACATCAGGGAAAGCGTACTGTCTACCTGATACGTTTGTTATCTTCAAGAAGCGTAGCGCTTCATCACCCAACTTCCTGTGCCACTTGGCTATGCCTTTGTACTTATCGTTGAAGTGGGTGTAGTAGGTTGCTTCAGCTTTTGTGCGTCCGTAACCGCTTGCTCCAAAGAGTGGTGCAAACGTGTGTTCTTTAGCTGCTTGACGTGACGTTGGTTGCCCTGCATCAGTAATAACTTTTGCTGTGTAAGCATGTACATCGAAACCAGTTGCGATTTCTTCCATCGCTGTTTCATCTTGTGCCAAGAACGCTGCTGTCCTAAATTCGAGTTGTGCAAAGTCGGCCTCCATTATTAAACCATTATCAAATCTTGATACAAATACTTTCTTTACAGGGAATGTTCCTCCCCTTGGCATGTTCTGCATGTTTGGATTTCTTCCACTGAAACGTCCAGTGGCTGTAATGTGTTGAGTAAGTCCAACGTGCAGGAATCCACTGTCCTTAGTGTATGATCGTATTCCGTTGACAAAAGCTGATAAATAAGAAGAGATAGCATTGTGACGTTTAAGATCAGAAATGAAATCAATAGCCTCGTCCATTTTATTTTGTTTAGCAGTTGAAGAAAGTACATCCAGTTCATCCTTTCCTGTGTTGAAACCATTAGCACTGACCCACTTCTTACTTGGTGCAGTGAAGCGTAGCCCTGCTATCTGTTGTGTATCCTTTAGTCTGTATCCCTTCGCATCACAATCTTTGCATTTATTAGGTCTAGCAAACTTCGTTCCATCTTTTTTAAGTCGGTATACTTTACCTTGCCCTTTGCAACTAGGGCAGGTGTAAGCCTGTGTCCTGTAGATCGGTGAGGAGTTGGCTTTAACGGCATCCTTAAACTCTTCTTGTGTCGCAGTGAACTCGAAGAGATCAGCCCATTCCTTTTTGTCATGTACCCTTCTACTGAAAAGGACTTGCGACTTCTGTTCAGGCGAACGTAAGTTAATCGGAGTATCCCCCATAAGTTCCCTGACTTTCTTTTGTAACCTTGTTTCAATCTCAGCTTTCTCATTCTCAAACTCCTTTGCTACTCGCTCCAACTCTTGAAGATCGACTTTGAATCCTGCCATATAGATTTCTGTGAGGGTCTTGCAGGTATTGAAGGTAACTCTTTTGACTGTACCAAGGGAAGATGCTTCAGGCTTACCGAAGTCTTTTTCTTGGGCATGGAACAACTCACAAGTAGTAAGCAAGTCATGCTCAAGATAATGGCAGAGTTCAGCCAAAGGTATTTCATTTGTATTCTTACCTTCTTTAAAATATTTCTTGAGTGTATCATCTTTCTGTACCTCTAGTTGTCTACGTTCTGCACAAGCTTGTAGGCTCAAGCCATTCCTCTGACCCCGATCTAGTATGTACTCAGCAAGCATGGTGTCATAGATGTCACCGTCATACTTAAAGCCACACTCCCACAGCCACATCAAATCGTGCTGTGCGTTGTGCATGATAAGTAAATCAGTGTTGTCTAGTTTTAATTGTATCTCTAGTCTATGAAAACCTGTGTCATCTTTAGATTCGTTATGGTCTAGTGTCTTGATAGTAAGCGTAGCTTTAGGATCATCAGCATCTAGCATACCCACCTGCACCAAGTGATTGGTAGGTTCGAAAGGATCAAGGTGAACTTTATCGTCACGCTTGGTGACAGTGTTCTCTACGTCCAGCACCAGTCTCATGCTGTGTACAACGATCTTGAACCGTCAAGCTGACAGGTTATCTTACCTTGAAAGCCATTCAGTTTGTTCTTGGCAATGTTTAAATATCTAATCGGATCTTCCTCTTCTCCTTCTGCTTGTTGTGTCTTACCAATTAGTAACATCAGGTCAGCTTCTGCAGCCTTGCCTGTCTTGCTACCCTCCATCATGGCTTGGTTCAGGTCAGCCCTACCTTCTGCCTCTGCTGAT
>CEQP01051858.1_pt1 | contig 42602 bp, 41 predicted proteins | sample 356291 | NCBI WGS metagenome assembly CEQP01 (sample SAMEA2621221, study PRJEB7988) | marine metagenome | isolation source: saline water (ENVO:00002010), including | reverse complement strand
CTTTCAAAAACTAGATTATGTTCCATTGGATTTATTTTTGTGACATCCAGGCAGTAAAGCACTAGGCTAGCTGCAGCTGATCCTCTTACAGCAGATAAGATATTTTTTGAATTAACAAAGTTAAATATGTCCCAGCATACTAAAAAGTAGTCAGGAAAGTTACTTTTTTCTATAACTTCTAATTCATAATCTAACCTCTCAATTAATTCAGGCGTACTTTCATTGATTTTTTTACTAAATCCTTTGTAGGTTAATTCTCTTAAATATTCCATTGAAGATTTATTATCAGGACAATCATATTTAGGCAAAAGTGCTTTTGAAAAATCTAAATTAATATTACATCTATCACTTATTTCTAAAGTATTACTTAAACCTAAAGGGATCTCACTCCATTCATTCCACATTTCTTCTGTGGATTTTATGTAATAATTATCGTCATCAAACTTAAATCTATTTGGGTCATTGATATTTGAGTTGGTTTGAAGGCACATCAATAGTTCATGAGCTTCATGATCATGTTTATCTACATAATGATTGTCATTTGTAATAACAATTGGTAAGTTATTATTTTTACTTATTTCCATTAATTTTTTATTTATTTCTTTTTGATGAGGAACTCCTATATGATCCATTATTTCTAAGTAAAATCTATCTCTAAAAACGTCAGAAAACCATCCATAAGTTTGTTTTATTTTTTCTTCATTTGTAGAAATAATTGATCTCGATAGTTCTGATGAAGGACAACCAGAAAGAACTATTATTCCTTCATTGTTTTTTTCTAAAATATTTTTATCAATTCTAGGTTTGTAATAAAAACCATTTAAGTTTGCATGAGTGGTTAATTTCATTAAGTTTCTATATCCAGTCTCATTTTCTGCAAGAAGCGTTAAATGATATGGACTTTTTTCTTCATTTGTTTTTTTCAAGCTATCTTCTATTGCACAATAAGCTTCAAGACCAATAATTGGCTTTACTTCATATTTTTTTGCTAGTTTGTAAAACTCAATGGCTCCATACATATTTCCATGATCTGTGATAGCGATGCCAGGCTGGTTATTAGATTTTACTTTAGCAACCATTTTTTCTAGGTTGCTCATTCCATCTAGTAGGCTATATTCTGAGTGATTATGTAAATGAACAAATGAATTCAAAAAAAATCTCTTTTTTACTTAAAATTACTGAAAAAAAAATTGAGTTAAATAGAGAATAGATTTCTCCAAAAAAATATTCATTAATTTTATGGTGTTTTTTTGATTAATTATTTTTTCTTAATGAAATTACCAAAGGGATGGTAAAAATCATCATAAAAGTTAATATGTAATAGGCATAAATATAATCACCGGTAAAATCTTTAGTTAAACCAACTAATAATGGAGAAAGGGTCCCAAAAACTGCTCCAACTGTATTTAATATTCCAACCATTGAACCATAATTTTTTCTCCCAAAATAATCTGCAGCTAAAGTTAGCCTTAATGGTACAGATGAACCAAAACCAAGACCAAAAAATATTATAAAAAGAATTATTCCAAGATTTCTGTTAAATAATATAAATTCACTTTCTGAGCCTATAATACTAACTCCCAATATACCTAAAGTTAATAATGAAAAAGAAATTGTTAATAAAAATTTTCTATCATATTTATCTGTTATAAAACCAACCACTATTCTTCCTAAAATATCTCCCCACCAAGAAAGTCCAATTATAGTAGCAGCGAATGCTGTTGTGAGCCCAAATTCCTTGAAAGAAGTTAAGTGAAACAAATTACTAGTAAAAACAGCTTGGCTTATACCTGCTGCGAGTGCCAGTTTCCAAAAATTTCCATTTCTAAGAGCCTCTTTTACAGAAAAACCAGAGTCCCTAGAATCTAATTTGTTATCAGAAGTTTGTTCATTATTTCTTTTTTCACCATCTGGATATTGACCATAATCTTCTGGATCTCCTCTAAGAATTAAAGATGTTGGTAAACCTAATACCCAAAAACCAATCCCAACAGAAAAAATCATATTTCTCCAACCAAATTCTTCTATTCCTAAAACTATTAATGGAATTGTAATTCCGCCTAGACCTGCTCCTGACATCAAAACTGAAATAGCTTTACCTCTATTTTTTTGGAACCAATTACCTACAACTGCTAAAAATATTATAAAAGTACCGAATGACATTCCTAATGTAAGAATAGTAATTGCACAATAAAATTCCCATAAGCTTTGCATTCTACTCATCCATATGAAAGATGCCCCTGTTAATAAGATTCCAAAAGCCATTACTCTTTTCGGACCAAATTTCTTTATTACTGTTCCTACAAATGGTGAAATAAGTCCACTTTCTGATCTTTGAATAGATACTGCAGCTCCTGTGGCTCCACTACTCCAGCCAAATGTACTAAGAATGGCATCGAAAAATGGAGGGAATCCTCTCCAAAAAACAGCAGAGGAATACCATTGAACTATTCCTGCACTAAAAACTATCCACCAACCATAAAATATATTTGGCTTTCTAATTCTATAAGGCAATTATTCCATAACCTCCATCAACGGGTATAACACTTCCGGTAATTCCACTAGATAGATCGCTTATAAGAAAAAGGGCAGTATTTGCAACTTCTTCATGGGTTATGGGTCTTTTTATTGGAGATCTTTCTTCATGAGCTTTTCTCATCTGAACAAAACCTGGAATACTTCTTGCAGATAATGAAGGAAGTGGTCCTGCTGATATTGAGTTAAATCTTATTTGACGAGGTCCAAATTCTGCAGATAATTGTCTATTAATATTCTCTAATGCTGCCTTAGCAGTCCCCATAACATTGTATCCAGGATAAACTCTTGTTGAAGCATCAAATGTCATTGAAATGACTGAACCTCCACTTTCAGAAAAATATTTTGAAGCCTCTCGGGCAATTGTTACAAGCGAATATGAACTTGTTTCCATTGCTAAATTAAAACCTTGTTTTGATAAATTAGAAAAATCTCCTCCTAGATCTTCTCTATTTGCGAATGCTATAGAATGAATTATAAAATCAATATCACCATGAGTTTCATGGAATTTTTTCATTACTTCTTTGACCTCTGATTCGTTGTTAGCATCACATTTTAGTAACAACGAGTCATTACCTTCTAGTAAACCATTAATACTTTTTAGTAATCTTTCATCTAAATAAGTAAATGCTAAGGTTGCTCCTGCATCCATTAATTTTTCCGAAATAGACCAAGCTATAGATCTTTGGTTAGCTAATCCAAAAACTATTCCTTTTTTATTTGATAGATCTATATTTACACTCATTTTTTCCTACTTTCTATAATTTTCTGCATTTTCAGTTGGCTCATATCCAATTTTATTATATGCATTTTTGATGTCCCAAAATCTCCATTTATTATTTGATACTCCATAAAAAATTTCAAAGCCTAGTTTATTATCTATACTTTTTTCAACTAATTGAGCTATATCATCGTGTGCCAACCATGTTGCAAAATGCCGTACTGAATTTTTTGGAGTATCAATCTTTTGGACAGTTCCTATTCTTAGATTTATAGATTGAATATTAAATTTCTCATAATAATATCTCCCTAATGACTCTCCATATGCTTTTGAAATTCCGTAATAAGAATCAGGTCTTATAGGTACATTATGATCAATAATGGGAATATTTTGGGGATCTAAACCATCATAATTTCCTTTTACAATATCTTTGTAAGGGGAGTCATTTTCAAAGAGCCCAACTGCATGATTTGAACTAGCGAAGATAACCTTATCTATATTATTTAACCTTGCTGACTCATACACATTTCGTGTTGATTCAAAATTATTTTTGAGGACAAGCTCCCAACTTGTATTAACTTCTATAACAGCTCCTAAGTGAATAATTGCTGAGCAATCTTTTGAACCACTTAATACATCTTCAAAATTATTCATGTTTCCAATTATAGTTTTGGAGGAATTAATATTTGACTCAAATAAGTCTAGGTTGATTATTTCGTGATTTTTAGATAACTTTTTGTTTACAATTGAGCCAATTAATCCAGATCCTCCTGTAATGAAAATTTTTCCCATAAAGATTCCTTTTTTGAAAATAATAATTTATGATTACTATAACTTTACTCAACATATTATATACCCATAAGAAAGAATTATTAATTATGACCAACAAATTTGCAATAATTGGATGTGGTGGTATGGGTTTTAGGCATCTTTTGGGTTATATGGAATATCTTAATTATGATCAAGATCTAGAATTAGTAGCTGTTGTTGATCCAAATAAAGAATCTTCTAAATACTTATCAGATCATTTCCTAAATAACACTGGAAAAAAAATAAATTCTTTTAATACTTTAGATGAACTAAATCAATCTAACTTGTCATTAGACTCTGTAGATATTACTTCAACAAATGATACCCATCATCAGATTTCAATTGAGGCAATGAAATTAGGCCTGGATGTAATGTGTGAGAAACCAGTGGCATTAGATATTTCTTTAGCAAATAAAGTTTTGAATTATAAAAAGAAATCAAGAAGACATTTTGCTTTGTTTGAAAACTTCAGAAGAGATCCAATAAATAGACTCACAAAATATATCGTTGATTCAAAAGAATTTGGAGAGTCGCTTTATGCAACTGATTTTGAATCCTCCTATTCATTTGGCAGAGTTATGCATGGTACAGGTTGGAGGGCAAAAAAAGAAAAAGGAGGAGGAATCGTTCTTGATGCTGGGATTCACAATGCAGATTTATTAATTTATTTTTTAGGTTCAATAAATTCGGTAACAGGGTCTTCTAAAATTTTATTGCCTGAAAGATCATTAATATCAATGGAAGAAAGTGACCATAATTTAAAATCTTTTTATAAACATAGAGTAGAGGAATATAAAAACAATAAAGTTATTCAAGATTCTGTAGATACTATCTTTTCAACTATAGAGTTTAATTCAGGAGCAATCGCATCTGTAATAATTTCTGATGCTATACCTAATTTATATGTTAATGAATCTTGGATTTATGGTTCAAAATTGAGTCTTTTGAGAACAAAATCAAGGTCAGGTCAACCTATAAAACTTATAAAAGAAGGTTTAGAAATTACTGGAGAAAAAGTATTAGAAGAATTTCCAGAATTTAAACTTGATTATTGGACTCAAAATATTTTTGGAGATTTTATTGATGGAGGATATAGTTATGATTTTTCTGAGTATGATAGGAAGGTAATTGCTATAGAATACTTAGATTTTATAAAGTCTAAATTCAGTCAAGAAGAGCCTGAGGTTGGAATAATAGAAGGAATAAACTCTCTTTCATTAGCTTATGCATTTATTGAATCTGGTTATTTGTCAAAAAAAATAAAGTTTGATGAATTTATTAATTCTGAAGATTTAAACTATTTCAATAATTACTAGAAAAATATAATAACTAAACTGATTTTTTGAATGTTTATAATTATCTAGCTGTAAGACCACCGTCAACTACTAATTCTGCTCCTGTTATATAACTGGATTCATCAGATGCAAGAAAAAGTATTGCCATTGCTACTTCCTTTATAGTTCCTATTCTCCCCATAGGAATTTTTGATTCTGATGCTGATCTACTTTCTATATTAGATAATTTTTCAGCAAGCATATCAGTTTCAATTGGCCCGGGATGTATTGAATTTGCTCGGATATTTTCCATAGCATGTTGTACCGCTGTATATTTTGTAAATGATCTTACCCCACCCTTTGACGCACCATAAGCACCACTTCCTGAATTTCCAACTAATCCTGCTGTTGATGACATGTTTACTATAGAGCCTCCCCCAGCTTTTCTTAAAATTGGTATTGAATGCTTTGTCCCTAGAAATAATCCCGTTAAATTTACCGAAATTATATTGTTGAAATCATCCAAGTGAGTTTGTTCTATTGGAATAGTATTATAGATACCTGCATTGTTGATGAGTATATCAAGTTTCTGATAGTTAGATTCTATGTGAGAAATTGCATCAATCCAATCAGATTCTTTAGAAACATCTAATGCTACAAATGAACAATCATAACCTTCTTTTTGTAATTCATTTATAGTTTTTTTACATCTTGATATATCTTTGTCTCCAATTATTACTGAAGCTCCTTCTTTTAAGAATAATCTAGCTGTATATTCCCCTATTCCTCTTGCTCCACCTGATATTAAGGCCACTTTATTAGATAGTCTGTTCATTTTTCACCTTAATTTTTTTTAATGTAACTTTGCTATCCATTAAAAATCCATTCTTAAGTTGATATTAATTTACTATGTTTTTATATAATTTACTATTTAGAAAAAGAGCTTTATTGATAAAATATTAGTATGAATAAATTTTTATTTTTCTTAATTACAGTACTTATTATTTCATGTGGTCAAAATCAGTTGGATGATGAAACTAACTTGATTTCTCCAATTACTATTAACCCCCTAATTGATTTTGAATCTTTCTACAGTGAGCTCCCTTCTAATGAAAAAGATTGTCTAGTAGATGACTTTAATGATTCGGGTGAACTAATTTCTTTTATTGATGAAGAATCCCTTCCAAGAAATGAGTTATCTAACTGTTTATCATTGGAAACTAATTTCAGAATTCTTCAAGGAATTCTAATTAATAAAAATATACAACTAAGCGATGTAGAAAAAGATTGCATTAGTTCAAAAAATCAAGAAGAATACTTTGATTATTTAGGTGAAAATTTTGGATCTCCAATGTTTACTTATTCTTTGGGGACCTTATTTTGCTTAAATGAATCCTCTAGAAATATTTTCGATACAAATAGTGGAGAAAATATTTTTGAAGACTTAATTGATAATAAAGCTTTAGTATCAATTTTGCCTAGTAATATAGATTCTATTGAATGTTTGGCAAACAAAACAGGTTTTAAGTCAACAAAAGATTCATTAACTTATATATATACTTCTGGAGGTTTGTTTCCACTTCAAATTTTTTCTGATTTATCTAGCATAACTGAATGTATTGAAATCCCACAAGAATTAATAGATTTAGGCTTAGATAATAATTCTTCAATATGTTTATCAGAAAAGCTTCAAGACGCTTTTTCTGATCCTTTGAATCCATCATTAACAGACTTACCTCAAGTTATTTTAGAGCTAGAAAAATGTGACATAGATTCAGTTGGATTGCTAACTTATTTTGAATTTGATATTCCTGATCCTGATACAAATAATGAAGAAATAGAAATACTAGAAGAAGCTTCAACTGATGATAGATTTATATGTTTGTCAGAAAAATTAGATATGAATGATGTACTAGAATTTCTTTATACAGGTCAACTATCAAGTAGTGCTTTAGATGCAGCTGAGATGTGTGATATATCAAAGGAAGAAATAGAATCTTTGGACCTTTCAGAAATTTTACAAAATAACTAGTATAATTACGGTATGAAAATTGATATCGATAAAAACTCTAATTTTGTTATTGCTGCAGACATAGGTGGGACGAATATTAGAGTTTCTCTTGTAGATAGAAAAGGTACTATAGTAAAGAAAAAAAAAGTTGCATATGATCCATCTATTGGAATTGATAAAGCTGGATTATTGATAACTGAATTATCCGAAGAAATTTGTAAAAATGATTCTATTTTTGGAATGGGTTATTCATCTGCTGGGCCTTTAAATCAAATTAATGGAGAATATATTAATCCTCCTAATTTAACTGGTTGGCACAATAAATCTTTAGTTCCTATAATTAGAGAAAATTTGGGAATTGTCCCAAAAGTAGGGCATGACGCAACTTTAGCAGCATTAGCAGAGACCAAACTAGGGGAATTTTCAGGCTCTAAAGATTTACTCTATTTGACAGTATCTACAGGTGTAGGAGCAGGATTAATATCAAACGGTAATTTGATTCAAGGGCATAATTGGTTTGCTGGTGAGGTTGGCCACATGATAATAAACCCTAACGGACCAGGCTGTTCTTTGGGTTGCCCCGGTTGTCTTGAAGGTAATGTCTCTGGCACAGCAATAGCTTCTATAGCAAAAAATGAGTTGCTAAAAAAGAATAAGTTATTTGAAAATTTAGATTCAAAAAGCGTTTTTGATTTAGCAGTAAATGGAGACAAAGATTGTAATCAAATATTGCTATCTGTTGTTGAAAATTTAGGAAGAGGTCTAGCTTCGTTATTAGCAATATTTAATCCAGAGGTAATTATATTAGGAGGCTCTGTTGCTGAAGCTATAAAAAAGAATTATTGGGATGATCTTATGAAATTTACATCTAATTATTCGATAAATTTTTATAAAAATAACCCTCCAATAAAAATGACTACTCTTGGAGAAGATGCATCTATTTTAGGAGCGTCTATAATAGCTTATACCTAATCATCTATCCTAGGTTGGTCTATCGGTTTTTCATAATCTGCTAACGACTTTATTGGATCATCTATATCATCATCAATTGCGTCCGGAGCAATAAATGAAGTTCCATCAGCATTAAGTGACCCCCAACCTTCTATTTCTGCAGCGTTATACTCATCAAAGTCATCTATATTCTCTTCCTTGAGATCTTCTTGAGTTTCTTCTGTTTCAGATTCAGAAGCATCCGAAGAATCTAAAGCTTCGTCGGCTTTTATTTCTGAAAGTTTTATTTTACTTAATTCTACAATTTCAGGCTCAGAAGAAAATCTTAATTGTTCAAGCAGACTTTTTGCATAAATACCACTTATGTTTGATATACCTAAAACAGCAGCTTTTTGAGCTTCTAGTTCTTCGTCTTCTAATAATTCTTTTATTTGATCAAGATGTTCCTCATTACCCAAATAACTGAGTGATATGCAAGAATTTGTTCTGATTGTAGAGTTATTATGATCTAGATTATCTTCAAGAAGTGGAATCCATTTAGTATTTCCGTTGTTACCCATAGAAATGATAGAAGAGTTTATATCTTCATCATATTTCGAACTATATTTTTTCATTATTAACTCATCAATTTTATTATTATTTATAAAACTAATACTTTGAAGCATTGAATTTTGAGATTCCTCTGATTTTGAGTTATTTATAAAATCTAGTCCAAATTCTAGTGATTTTTCTATTTCTTTCGTTTTATTTTTTTCAACATAATTTGATATCCATATTCCAAATATATTTATTGCTTGATTTCTTATATCTGATTTTTTCTCATTTAATATTATTTTTTTAATTTTTCTTACAGTAGAAAGATCAGAACTTTTTGACAAATATTTTGTAACTAACAATCTGATTTGATCATTTTTATGTTCAAGAAACTTTAAAATTAGTGTTTCAAAATGAACACCTTTTTTTTCTTCTTCAAATGATATAAGTTGTTCAATGGTTATGATGATTCCATCATCTTTCATTTCTAAGATATTTTTATAAGTATCTTCAAAGGTTTCGTAATTAATTTTAGAAAAATCTAATTTATTTTTCATTATGAAGAAATCTCCACATTATTAGTTTGCAAATATGGTAAGCTCATTGATCCGTATACTTTCTCTTTTTCAATACTAATACAATCTACACTACTTAACGCTTTGAAGGAGTTTCCAGAGATCATGGTGTTCTTAACTCGTCCTACAATTTTTCCTTTTTCTATTTTATATCCCAATGAAATATTTGCACTGAAATCTCCAGAAAGTTCATTGCCTTGGCCTGCGCCTAACAAATGATCTACCAAAATCCCTTCATCAATTTGATTTATCATTTTATCTATTCCGACATCACCTTCATTCATAATTAAGTTTGATGTTGAAGGGAATGTGTTAGAGCTTAATGACCTTCCTGCACATCCGTTAGGTTCACAACCATATTCAGATGAACTCTTAAGATCAAATAAACCTGAAATAAATTTTCCTTTTTCTATTAATTTATTCAGTTGGCTATTTGTTCCTTCTGCATCAAAATTTCTTGAAGAAGGACTATAGTCTAATAACGGATTATCTATAATAGTAATTTTTTCATCAAAAATCCTCTCATTTTCTCGATTGGATAAGATTGATAAATTTTTAGATAGATTATTACCATTAAATGAGACTAATAGAGGGGAAAGAATAGTTTGATATAAACCATGTGGTGTAAAAATCACAGGGCAACCCTTTGATGGAGATGTTTTGATGTTTTGAGCAACATTCAAATTTTGTAAAAGCTTTTCAGTGATTTTTTCTATTTCTTCATTTGAAATATTTCTTACCGAACTAACGTAGTCATAAATATTTAACATGTCATTTCCATTGATTATTTGTGCAGAAATAAAGAAACTTATACCTGATTCTTTAGAGGATTTTGAAAGACCGTTTGAATTTGATAAATTTGATTCTCCTAATCCTAAATCATACTCTCCATCACAGAGTGCATTTGGAAAATGTTTCAAAATTTTTTTTATGGTTTCATCGATCTTATTTATGAAAAAATCGTTTGGAATATTAAATTCATCTTCAGAAAAAATTTTTACTTCAGGTTGTGAAATTAAATTTTCCTTAGGAAAATTTATTTTTGTATCAACAGGATAGTCACTTAGTTCTTTAAAATTTGATTTGAATTTTTCAAAATCATAGTTGCTAGTTGAAGAAAAGGTTAGCCCTTTATTTTTGATAGCTCTTACCGCAAACCCTTTTGATTGTTTTATTGAAATTTCTTTCAAATTGTTTGACTCATACGAAATGCTTTTATATTCATTTTCTTCTTCGTATAACTCATGTTGATCAAAATTATTTTTTAGGAATTTTATTATGTCATTCATCTAACCGCTCGATACTAAACAATTATTAATTCTTATGTGTGGTGATCCATTCGAAACAGGTAGTGGCATTTGACCACCTTTACCACAACCTCCTCCTTGATTGATTTCTAAATCATTTGCAATCCCATTAATATTTTTTAGGGTAGTAAATAAATTCCCCGATAATTTAACAGGCCTTAAGGTTTCTGTAATTTTTCCATTCTCAATTCTATATGTTTCAGCGGAAGAGAAAGTAAACATTTCATGTTCTGTCATTCCTCCATACCAATTTTTTACATATAAACCATCTTTTGTGTCTTCTATAATTTCTTTTTTTGAACTTGTACTATTTTCTATTATTGTGTTTGTCATTCTTACTATTGGAGGATATGCATATGAAATAGCCCTTGCATTACCTGTGGGTTCTTCTGACATCTTACTTGCAGTTTCTTTTGAGTGAAGCCTACCCACCAAAACTCCTTCTCTTATTAGTGGTGTAGTAGTTGCTTGAGTTCCTTCATCATCATATTCATACGAACCCCTTAAGTTAGGTATTTTTGCTCCATCGGTAATATTTAAGTCTGGATTACCAAATTTCTTTCCTAATTTTAGTATTTCCTTCAATCTATCGTTCTCATAGACATTATCTGCTTCTGATAAATGCCCAAATGCTTCATGAACAAAAACACCCGCAAGAATTTGATCAAGAACAACTGTTGTTTCTTTACCGTCAATTTTTGGTGCATTTATTAGTTCTAATGATTTTCTTGCACAATCAATAACTTTTTCATCAAGGTTTTCTACAATCGAAAAATCTCCTAATGAACCTATAGAAAAACCTGATTGAAGCATTTCACTGCCATCTGAACTATTTGCAGCAATTCGTAAAATAACATGTACAAAATTTTGTTCTATTTCATTTCCCTGACTATCGGCAAAAATTACTTTTCTTTCTGTATCACCGTAGATTATTTCACAGCCTTGAATATTTTTTTCTCTCAATAAAAGATCTTTATAATGATCAGTAATTTCTATTTTTTCAGAAAGAGAAATTTTTCTAGGATCTTTTTTTATCTCAGCAGGCAAGCTGACCTTTTTTGGTGTACTTTCCTTTAGGTTGATTGTTGGATTATTACTATAATTTGCCAAGTCTGTAGCTGCCTGCATTTTTTCAGGAGCTTTTGTTATATCGTTAAAACTAGCAAATCCCCAACCACCTTTACTGAGAGATCTAACTGATCCGCCAAAATGAGAGTTTATAGAAACATTTTCTCTAACTTTTCCATTGTAATTAATTCGAGTAGAAACACTTTCCTCAATTCTAATTTCTTTATAATCTCCTTTAGAGTGTCCTAAAGTTTTTTCAATTATATTTTTATAATTATTATTCATTTCTAACCCAGTTTTGTGTTTGTTGTTAAGTTTTTAGACATAAACCATTCATATGCGTTAACCTTCACTCCACCTACTGGCTTGACCCTTCCTAATATTATTTTTTTATCATTTAATCCGATACTAATTTCTTTATTTTTTATAATAAATTTCTTATTAATTTTATTATTGCTATCAGAAATTTTACAGTCATATAAAAAAACTTTTTCAGAATTAATATTGGTCCATGCACCAGGCTGTGGATCACACCCCCTAATTATGTTATATATTTGATTTGATGGTTTATCCCAATTGATTTCCTGAGCTGAGCACCAAGATTCATATGTCGCATTCTTTTCATTTTGTTTAATTTTAGGAGCCTTGTTTTTTAGTACTAATTTAATTGATTTGATCATTGAATCTACGCCAACAGGAAAAAGTTTATTGAAATATAAACTACCAGTTGTGTCATGATTTGAAATTTCAACCTCTTCTTGAAGTAAAATTGGGCCAGTATCTAAACCCTCATCTGGCCAAAATATAGTAATCCCTGTTTTTTTATCACCATTGATTACAGCCCAATTTATTGATGATGGTCCTCTATGAGCTGGAAGTAAAGAAGGATGATATTGTATTGTTCCTTTGGAAGGATTGTTAATAATTTCAAGAGGGACTATATCTGTTACATATGCCATAACTAGAAGATCTACATTTAGCTCGAAGAAAATATTAATCGCTTCTTTTGATTTGAGTTTACTAAATCTCAGTACATTTAATTTTTCTTTAATACCATATTGGTATAAAGGGTCTTTATCTTGATTTGATGGTGTTATTATTCCTACGATTTTGGCATTTTCAATTTTAGATACTTCTGATGCTACTTCTGCACCAAATGCTGATTGACCTATTATTGCAATTCTATTCATTAAAAAAATCCATTCTATAAAAACTTCTTATATTTTCGAAAGCTTCAACAATCTCAAATTGACTAAAATTAGATTTATTTCTTTTTGCGTCATTTAAGTGCTCAAGTAAAAAATAAGCCTCAGCTTCACTCAATTTTTTATATTCTTCATGTCTTTTTATTGTTTCGTATGAAACTCCAGAATCTAAGAGTACCTTATAAGATCTAATTATCTTAACTAAATTTGCAGGATGAACTTCATCTCCATCAATGGTTTTAGGTTTTTTTATTAGTTTTAACTTGATCAAGTCTTCATAAAATATCTTGCTAACCTCTGAAATCTTTATAATCTCTTCAACACTAAAAAATTCTTTAAGTTCAGTTGAAATTGAGTTTAATTTTTTTTTGATTAACTTTAGAGGGAAACCATTATTTTGTAATTTTTTGATCTCATTGATTTTTTCTATATGTAAGTTTGAAAAAGAAGATCTAGTTTTTGCAGTTTTTTTTGGGGGTTCAATTATATTTAGTCTCACATAATAATTTATTGCGGATGTGCTGACTCCAGTAATATTAGAAACTTGACTTATTGTGTACTCATTTTCACTCATAAAATAAATTCTACATCATTATTTTTTAGAAACTATAACCAATAAACTCGGAAGAACAAATACTGAGGAAATTAATGCTAGAAATATCATAATTGATGTTATCTGACCAAAGCTAGCAAACATTGGCATTGGTGCAAATCCCATTATTCCAAATCCAACAATACTTGAAATAGCGGATCCCAAGAGAGCAATTCCTGTTCCATTTAAGGTTTTTTCAAGAGCTTGACTATAATTACTCTTTCTGAGTTCTTCTCTAAATCTTTGTGTTATATGTATTGAAAAATCAATTCCCACACCTATTGAAATTGCACCTATAGTTGCAGTTACTAAATTCAAAGAATAACCTCCTAGGTACATTATTCCATATAACCAACTAACGACTAATCCAATGGGCAAAACTGTTACTAATGCATACTTAATTGACCTAAAAGTTATTAGTAATACTAAAAATGAAGCAAAAGCAGCAATTGGAATTGATTTATACAATGAGTTTGTAGCTGATGATAGTTCAATATCTCTTACAAAAGGCGAACCAGTGATTCCGTAATCAGTAATATAAGGTTTATTACTAAAGAATTCTAATTCTTTTTCTAATTCTTCTCTTGCATATGTGGTGATTTTTTGATTTGCTGAATCAGGTATTCCAACTCTGAAAACTGTTGAAAAATTATCGCTTTCTTCTATAAGCGTAAACTTAATTCTATTGGAGGAGTAAAAAATTTCATTTTGATCATTTACTAATCCATTATTTATTAATTCTTTGTAAACTTTATTATTCTCAATTTTATTCGTACCTGAAATATTCTTTTTATCTAATAAAGATAATAAATTAGGTTCAATTAGTAATAAATCACCTTGTTTATCATGAGCTAGGAAGTCTTTTCTATCAAGTATTTCAATCAGATTTTTCATATCTGCAACAGCGCTAGGATCATCAAGTTTTCCTCTTAGATATATTACTCCTACTTCACCTGTAGTATCTCCTAAGTGATAATCAAGCTTATCTAATCCAATAACAAACTCTGACTCTTCATTGAAAAAATCCGCAACTTCAAACCTAGCCTCTAGTTTAAAGGCAAGATATGTTGAATAAATTGTTATGAGAGTAAAAAACAAAATTGTTATATATGGTTTTTTTGCAGTAAATAAAATTAATCTGCTAAAATTTTCTTCTATTTTTATAAAAATATTTTTTTTCTCATTCTTATCTTTGATTAAAGAAGGTTTTGATTTTTTTACAATCAAAATTGGTAAAAGTAAAAATATTATTAGGTTAGATAAAATCATTATCATTCCTAAAACAGAAGAAAGAAGTAAGAAAACTATAACTGAACCACCTGCGAGGGAGGCTGATCCAACAGCTTGCAAACTCCAAATGATTTTATTTTTATTATTCTTTTTATCTACCGATTCAATTTTAGATAATATAAAAGGAGCATAAATTCCTAAAACTATATATGCAGCAAAAGTAGCAACTCCTGCAGCTAATCCAAAGTGAACAACAGATTCAATACCTGCGGTGATATTTGAAAGAAAAGCGATTGAGTCACTAATAAATGCTAATGTTAGTGCAGAACCAACACCACCAAAAGCAACAATAAATTTTTTATTGTAGCTAAGTTTACTTTTTCTTTCTTCTTGGTATCTTCTGATTGCGTGTACCCCAAAGTCCACACCAAATGAAATCATTGCGATTGGAACTATAAAATCTGCGATTAATCCCCCTTTCAGACCAAGCAAGATAGATATTCCTTTTAACCAAATCATCAATGTTGATAGACCTATTCCAATTAGAACTACTGCCCAGTAGGACCTAAGAGAAAAACCTACCACTGCTACTGCTGCTATTACAGTTAGAGTTATAAACAGCGCAGAAGAGTATCCTTGTCTTTCACCTTCTAAATTTACATCTATTGCAATTCCCCAGACATTAAGAGCGATAAGTTCTTTTTTAAGAACATCCAAAACTTTGATATTATAATTTTCTTTATCGAGAGTATTTTTGTCCCCTCCCAATGCAACTCTTTGAGAGCCTCCTCCTAAGGATTCATTATCTCCTAGAATAACTATTAACATTGCCGGAGATGTCCACCAATCTATTTCATTACCATTTATGTTTTTCTTTTCTACGTTTGAATTAATACTTATATTTCTTTTAATATCCTTTATTTGATCTCCTTTTAGTAACTCAGAAATTATTTCTTTAACCTCCTGGTTAGAAGCAGATTCAAGATTTTTATTGTATTTGGGATTAAGTCTTAAGATATTATCAACGACGTCTGCAAGAGTAAGTATTCCTTCTACTTCAATGCCTGTTTCTGAATCTACATATCTAAAAAGATGACTTTTGGCTTCAATTGTTTCTGGAGATAACTCTTTATTTAAGTCTTTGTTTCTTAGTTCTTGAGAGGCCTTTAGAATTTCATAGAGATATTTTTTTGAAAGTATATCTTCTCCATTAGGAGTTTCTAATAAAAACAATGTGAAATGAACTTCATCGGAGAATTTTTTAGAAATTTCTATATCTAAATCTATGATTGGATCTTTGGGTGAAGTTGAAGCATCTCCTCTGTAGGGTATAAATGAATATGACAAAGCTAATCCAATAGTTATCAATATAAAAAGTGTGAATAATTTTATTGGATTTTCAACAAAAAACTTAGAAATTTTTTCATAAAAATTCATTTCTTAATTCTATTATAATAATAATATTCATATGAAATTTTATAAAAAATGTTAAATATATTATCTTTTCGTTCAAAAAAAATTTATTACGGTTGGTTAATTGTTGGAGTATTGTTTTTATTTAATGCTCTTGGAATTGGAACAAGACAGGGCTTTGGGATATTTGTAGATATGTGGGGTTCAGAATGGGATGTAAATGTTTCTTCTATCAGTTTAGCTGCAAGTTTAGGTTGGTTAGTTAATGGTCTTGCGAACCCAATAATTGGCCAGCTATCAGATAAATATGGTCCAAAAATTGTTATGGTTTTTTGCTCGATATTTGTTTCAATAAGTTCTATTTTAGTTGCTACGTCATTTAATGTTTTCACTCTGTCTTTTTACTATGGTTTTTTGATTTCATTTGCAACTGGTACTGGTGGACCGTTAGGAATTATATTATCAAAATGGTTTGCTAAACGAAGAGGAGTAGCAATGGGTGCAGTTATGGCGGGTGGATCTATAGGTAGTTTATTTTTTATCCCACTTTTAACTTTTATAGCTTTAAATTATAGTTGGCAATTAGCATGGATAGTAGTTGGTCTTTTTGGAATGATTTTTGTAGTCCCATTATCTATAGTTGTTCTTAAAAATGAGCCAAAAGATATTATTTCTAAATCTAATGATTCAGGATCAGAAGTATCAGAATCATCTAAAGAATCAGGTCCTCTTTGGGTTGATAAATGGACTACAGCTTATAATTCAAAACCTATGTGGCAATTATCTATAGGATATTTTGTTTGTGGAATAACTACAGCTTCTATCTCTGTTCATTTTATAAAATGGGCAATTTCTGAAAATATATCAACTTCAGAAGCAGCATTGTCATTCGGTGTTTTGAGCGCAGTTAATGGTATATCTGTATTTTGTTCAGGTTATTTTTCAGATAAGTTTCAAAGAAGAATTATACTAGGATTAGTTTATGCAACAAGAGGAATAGCTTTTCTAGCTTTGTTACTTTTATCAGGAAAAGTTGCTTTATGGGCATTTGCAATAGTTGGAGGAATGTCTTGGTTGGCAACAGTGCCACTAACTACAGCCTTAACTTCTGAGATTTATGGGCAAAAAAAACTAGGTTCTTTAGTAGGTCTTATTAATATGTCTCACCAATTGGGTGGAGCAGCTGCAGTAATATTATTTGGAATGGTCTATGATATTTTTGGAAATTATGATTTAGGCTTATGGGTGGGAGTTATTTCTTTAGTAATAGCATCCATAGCTTCTTTCACAATTAGAGAACATACTTTTTCTTCTAGATTTTATAAAAGATTTGCAAATTAGATGTATTTCTTTTTTGAAAAAAAATCACAGATCATAAATCATCATGGTGATTCTATAAATCCTGATTTTGCTGAGTGGGTTAGAGACTTTGTGTCAAATTTTTCTGAAAATATTTTGATAATAATTTTTATTTTAGGGCTATTAATTTTTTTGATAATGTATGTATTTATTTTGTATTTTTCAAGGAAGAAATAAAAAGTATGCTACATTTTTTTTAAAGAGCATTACTTTAAGGAGATTAGCATGGAAGCAAAAAGAAAAATTACTGCAGCATTAGATGATGGAACTGGAGATTATATTGTCCAAAAGATTCTATTTCCTGATATTTTTGAAGGTTCTGCAATAATAAATATTAAGTCTTCAGGAATATGTGGGTCAGATTTACATATGACAAATGAAAGAACAGAACCTCAGTCTATTCCAAGTGGACACGAGATAGCAGGAATTATTGAAGAACTTCCAAATTCATACGAAGGATATCTACAGATAGGGGACAGAGTAGCAATAGATAATATAGGTGCAGGAAAATCTTGTAATACATGTTATTTTTGTAGATACGGACAATTTAGACATTGTGTAAATCCTGCTGAAGAAACTGGAGGAGGTTTTTCAGAGTATATTACTAGAAAACCTAATGGTCTTTTCAAAATCTCTGATGATATGGACTGGAATGATGGTGCTTTAGTAGAACCTATGGCAGTTTCAGTTCATGGTTTTAGATTTGCAAACTTTTTACCAGGAGAAGTTGTAGCTGTAGTAGGTTCATCAACTATAGGTTTATCATCTATAGCTGTTGCAAAATACTTTGGGGCTAAAACAGTGATTGCATCAGCTAAATACCCTCAACAAGCTGAAGCTGCAAAAAAAATGGGAGCTGACTTTGTTGTAAGTGCTGAACCTGGTCATCTAGAGGAAAAATGCTTTGAGCTAACAAATGGTATTGGTGTAGATATAGTCGTTGAGACTATAGGAGGAACATCAGCGGGCCCTTTGGTACAAGCCGCTAAATGCGTTAAGAATACAGGTAAGGTAATTGTTCTTGGTGGTTTTAGAAATCCTGTTGAAATAGATTTTTTACAGCCTATGATAAAAGAAATAAGTTTCATCCCCGCAACATGCTACGCTAATATTAATGGAAAACATGACTTTGAAATTGCTGTGGACATACTAGCATCTGGAAAGCATCCCTACAAAGAGATAGTTACACATGAGTATTCATTAGAAGATATTCAAGAAGGATTTAAGACTGCTTATGATAAAACTTCAGGCTCAATCAAAGTTCATATTAGGCAGTAGATTTTTTTTTAGAAATAATATTTATTAACCTTCTCAAAGTAACACTCCAAACAATCAGAGAACTAATTGCTATAGAAAGTGGTTCACCTGGGATACCTCTGCGCCAATCCTCTATATTCTCAACTGAATCAAATAGGAAAAATTTATATAATTCATCTATAGTTCCAACTAATCCAGCTATAGAAATCAATCCAAAAAATACAGTCCCAGCAAAAACTAGAATTTTAAACATTATGTCGTTTGAAGAACTATTTTCATCTGAGAAATCATTCTTTTTTTGAAGGTAAACGTGAACCAGATATATAATTCCACTAATAATAGCAGTAGTAATTCCAGTAAATAAGCTTGCTTCTATGGTTCCATCATACATAGTATGTTCATCTGCGGAAGATCCATCTAATTTTGATATAGTGATTAATTCATAGCTAAAGCTAGAACCAAATATCATTGCAAATATTCCTTGTAATATTCTAGAAATTCCTGCTAGACAAAAAACTCCTCCAGAAATCAACCTAACGAAGTAAAAATAAGCATTCAAAGACATATCAAAGCTAATCTTAACGCCTGAGTTTTTTAATGAATAACCAATCAAGAAAATTACACCTGAGATAATAAGTATCGCAAATAGTATACCTATTGCCACTCCTATAAAATCAAACATAATTTCTCCTATGTATTACTATGTTATGAATTCTATACTATTACGTATTATTTTATAATTGAGATATTAAGTTTTTTGTTATAGTTTATGATGGCTTATGAAAAAAAATTTTAAAGTTATTGAAGATAAAAATAAAGTTATAGATCCTTGGGAAGACTATATAAATAAAGGGTACGATAATCTAAATAATTTTCAAAAAATAATTAGATTATCCATAATTTTTTCAATAATTTTGATTATTTTCATATTCATAATTGGCTATTTGCTAGTAAAAACAGGTCAGTGGTAAATAATTATAGATATTTTAACTCTTAACATAATAATCTTTGCATTCAGTGCTGTTGCAACAGTTTTATTTGGTTCATATTTAGCAAAATATGGAGACATGCTTGCGTCTATTACAGGACTTGGAAGACTTTTTGTAGGAAGTATTCTCGTAGCCTTAGCCACTTCTCTTCCTGAACTTTCAGCCAACATATCTGCAGTTTTGCTTGATCCTCCCAATCCATCATTAGCTTTAGGAGATATATTAGGATCTAACATGGTAAATATGCTTATATTTGGATCTGTAGCTCTAATTTTTGGAGGAAAAACCGTAATAGATCAAATTTCTAGTAGCCAAATCTATTTAGCTTCATTGTCAATCTTTATGACAATTATTGTACTTGTTGTTGCATTAATTAACTTTTCATATTCTTTCTTCAATATTGGATTATCTTCTCTAATAATTATAATTTTTTATGTAATTGGACTCAGGTTGACATATAAGTTAAAACCTGAAGAAGATATTGAGGAAGAAGAAACAGGAATTTCTCCATTAAGAGCTTGGATATATTTTCTGATGATTTCAGTAGGAGTTATTTTTTCTGGATACTTTTTAGCATATAGCGTTGATAATATTTCTCATGAGACAGGAGTGGCATCTAGTACCTTGGGAATTATTGTTTCATCTATAGTTACATCTATGCCAGAAGCTTCTTCATATTTTGCATCTGTCAGACTAAAAGCTGCTGACTTAGGTGTTGCAGGTTTATTTGGTAGCTGTGTTTTTAATGTGACTATTATTTTTTATACTGATCTGTTCTATGTTGGAGATATAGTTCAACAGTTTGAAACTTCACATATGTTAGCAACAATTACTGGTCTTGCTCTTATAACAATTGCTGCTTCGGTTGTTTACTTAAAAGATAAAGCTAGTAAATTGTTTATAAATTCGTTGCTATTTTCGATTATTATTGTTTATCTTGCTTGTATTTTTACTATAACTACTTAGATAGTAAAATCAATAATACCTCTACCGTCTTTACCTGATTCTAAATCTTCATAAGCTTCATTGATTTTTTCTAGAGGGTATTTTCTTTCTATGACAGAGTTTATATCGAGCCTTCCGGATTTATAAAATTCAATTATTCGTTCGAAGGTTACATGTGGTGATACTGATCCATAGTATGAACCTACTAATGTTTTATGATCTCTTACCATATCAACAAGATCTATATTTGCAGTCATTCCTAAAGGAGCAAGACCAATTATAACTCCTGTTCCACCTTTTCTTAAAGACTTGACCATTTGTTCGGTAGTAATGGCACTTCCAAATGCATCAAATCCAAAATCTACACCCTTTCCATTAGTTATTTCAAGTATTTTTTCTTGAACATCTTCATTTTTTGAATTTATTGTGTGTGTTGCTCCAAATTTATAGCTAAATTCTAGTTTACTTTCAAGAATATCAACGGCGATAATTTTTGAGGAGTTAATTATTTGTCCACCTAAAATAGTATTTAAACCAACTCCTCCAGTTCCAAAAACAGCAATAGTTGCACCAGGAAAAATTTCTTTTTGATTAATTACTCCACCTACTCCGGTTGTAACAGAACAGCCTATCAAGCACGCAACATCTAACGGGACATCATCATCAATCTTAAAACATGCATTCTCAGGTATGACTATTTCTTCAGCAAATACTCCAAGTTTAGCCATTTGGTGAATATCTTCATTCTTTTCATCTTTTAGCCTAAATGTTCCATCATATTGTTTAGTTCCAGTAATTCTATTCGTATCACAAAGATTACCGAGGCCTGTTCTGCATGAAACACACAAACCACAACTTGCAACAAATGATAAAATGCATTTATCTCCTTTACTTACTGAAGTTACATTTTCTCCAACATCTTCTATAATTCCAGCTCCTTCATGACCTAAAACTATTGGCATTGGAAATGCTGTTTCACCCTTCATGACATGATGATCTGAAGCACAAACACCTGCTGCCAGCATTTTTACCTTAACTTCATTGCTTTTTGGAGCCTGCTGATTGAGGTTTTTTACCACCATTGGTTTATTTGCTTCATATAATACAGCTGCTTTAACCATTAGATAATTCCTTTTTTTGTGGTTTCATTCTTACAAAAATAAAACTTATTATTGAAATAATTAATAGTAATTCTACAAGATTAAAAGCTAATGTATATGTTTTGTAGCGATCGAAAATTATACCTGAAAATATGGGACCTATTATCACAGGGAATGCAATAGGCATATTTATAAAACCAAAAATTGATGAATATCTCTTTAGCCCAAATAGCTCGGTGGTAATAGCAGGTCCAAGAACTCCCATAGCTCCAATACCAAAACCCATTAATGAAGATCCTATCCACATCAACTCTTGTCTATCGGCAAGTACAAATTGTATTCCTACCATCTGAAAAATTACTACAATAATTAAAATAAATCGTGAAGGAATAATGTCACTCAACCAACCGCTTATTAACTTACTCATAACAGCAAATATTCCAAAAGCAGACATCATTGAAGAAGCCACGCCAACGCTTACCCCCTTTGCTACAAAATGTGGAACAAGTTGTATAACAACTGTAGTTCTTGCAAATTGTTGAAGAGTCATTCCTGATATTAAAAACCAAAATGCTCCAGTTTTAATTGCATCTGATAATTCATAATCTTTATCTGTTCCTTTTTTAGTATTTTTTTCTGCAATTTCGTTGAAATTATAATTTTTATCATCCCTTATAAATACCATAACTAGTACTAGAACAATAAATGTGCTGATCCCTAGAATAAAGAATGCTGATCTCCATCCAGAAGCAAGGATTATAAATGTTGCAATTGGGACAGTAACAACCGCAGAAAAATTATTTCCTGCCATAGTAAACCCAATCATTCTACCTCTAATCTTTGGGAACCAAAGTCCCATAAGTTTACCTAAAGGAAGTTGTGTTGCTCCCGGTATTCCTACGTATAATAAAATACTTGAAATATACAACTCCCAAAGATCGTTCATTGAACCTCTCATAAAAAAACCTAAAGTCACCAATAACAAAGATATTGACATTATTTTTGTTGAACCATATTTATCTAAGAATTTACCAGCTATTGGAGCTATGAAAGAACTTGCAATTCCTAATGATAAAGATAAATTTATTTGTGTTCTAGACCATCCAAACTCTTCTTCTAGTGGTATTACAAATGCTTGAAAAGCATACTGTACAAAACCAATAGAAGTTCCAACAGAAAGAAATGTTGTTCCGGCTACTAGCCATCTTCTATATTGATAACTAAGTAGATTGAAACTCATTCTCTTATTATTAGATCTTCTTTAATTGTTACACCAAGTCCAGGTGAATCTGGAACCTTTATTTTTCCATCAACTACTTCGGGGTTTTCATTGAAGATAAAAAATTTATGCTTATAACTGCTTAAAGGAGGATCATTAAGCATTTCACAATAAGGAGCGTTCTCCCACGTAGAAAGTAGGTGAATATGAGCTATAACACCAATATCTCCTCCACCATGATGAGGAACAATCTCTTTTTTTGCTATTTTAGATAAATTACCAATCTCTATTAGTGGAGTTATTCCTCCAAGAACCATAGATTCAGGTTGTAAAATATCATATGCATTTTTTTCTACCATTTCATGAAAATCTGCAACTACTGTGTTATTTTCACCTCCAGCAATCTTGGTTTTGTTCATGGAAACTAATTCTGAAAGTTCTTTATAATTAAATCTAGGCCTTGGTTCTTCCAGCCAGTAACAACCTAGTTCATGCATTGCTTCATTGGTTTTTTTTGCTCTGTCAAAATCCCAAATTATTCCAGGTTGCCATGGATAGCATGATTGAGCTTGGTTTGCATCTACTAAAATATCCATATTATTACCCGTTTTAGATACAATTTTTTCTATAGTTTCTATATCTTTTTCATATTCATCATGATGGAGCCTTACCTTGATTGCTTTCCATCCGTCATTCATAATATTCTCAGCCATCTCTGCTCTCTCGTCAGGATCTGATAGAACTACAAAGCTTGAATAAGGGATTAAAAAATCTTTTTTCTTTCCAAGAATTTCTGAAATAGATTTTGATTCTATTTTTCCTTTTAAGTCCCATAGAGCCACATCTATACCAGCTAAGCCGTTATAAGGAATATTTCTAGTTTTATAAATTAGATACTTAAAGTGATCTATCACATCCGATGGATTTTTACCTATTAGGTACTCTTTAGCATCACTTAATATTGAAGAATCACATCCAGGACCTATTCCTATTTCTCCTGAATCTAGTTCAATTTCAGTAAATATTGTCCCTCCAATATTCGATTTAACTGTACTCCCTGGACTCCAAGCTGGTTCAACATCTCCTAAATAATCTACTAATTTGGTTTTTGATAGTCTTAAATCTTTAATTTTCATTTTTCACCTATTCAAAATTTTAATTTATTCGATATGATAATTTTCAAATAATATATAAATTAGAAACACTAAACTACACCCTAACAGGAAAATAACATGAAAATTAAATCAATTGAAGCTTTTACCATTGAATTAAAACCTAATATCAAAACAAAACCAAGAGTGCCTAAATCTAAAGACCCATTTGACACTAGAGGTATGGTTAGCCCGATGAATAGATATCCTGGTATTCCTAGAAATGAATGGAGTGCAGGCTGGAAAAGAACTGCTTGTATCGTAAAAGCAGAAGATGGAAGTTGGGGATTTGGTTTTACTCTACATTCTGGTGTAACTGAAAGAATAATTAACGATCATTTGTCAAAAATTCTTATAGGAAGAAATTGTATGTCAACTGAGATGTTATGGGATGTTATGCAACAATCAACAATTTCTTATGGGACATCGGGATTGTCTAGTTTTGCTATAAGTGCTGTAGATAATGCCATTTGGGATCTAAAGGGAAAGATTCTTGATAGACCTGTTTATGAATTAATTGGAGGCCCTCAAAAAGATAAAATATTCTGTTACGCAAGTAATACTAGCTTTGAGTATGGAACCAAAAATAGTATTGAATGGTTTTTAGAATTAGGATTTAAGGCTGTGAAATTATTTTTGAGAGAAGGACCAGAAAGTAATCTTGAGGGCATTAATAGAGCTGAAGAACTAGTTGCATCAACTAGAGAACAAGTCGGTAAGGATGTTGAAATTGCTGTTGATGCATGGATGTCCCTAAATAATGAATATGCTGTCCGTCTTGCTGAAGTTTTAAAACCTTATAGAATAAAATGGCTCGAAGACTACTTAAATCCAGAAAATTTAGATGGATATCAAAACTTGAGAAATAGAATCCCATGGCAAACATTAGCTACTGGTGAACATTGGTATTCACTTTATCCATTTGCACTTGCAGCTAGCAAGGGAATTGTTGATATCTTTCAACCCGATCTTAACTGGGTTGGAGGTATTACAGCTGGAATAAAGATTTGTCATTTAGCTGAAGCTCATGGTCTTTCTGTAATTCCTCATGCAAGTACTAATTATCCTTATGGACAGCACTTGGCATTTTCTATGCCATCAGTTCCTTGGGCTGAAAGATCTGAAGGAGTATCACCTCCTGGAGTTCCTTTAGAGGAGATGGTTTTATTACCTGGTACACCAGTAATAAAAGATGGCTATATAATACCATCTGATGCTCCCGGGTTTGGATTAGAAATTACAGAAGATTGGCTAAGAGATAGAGCAGTATAAAAAAAAATATTAAGAATTGTGATATCTTTCTTAACTAAATTATTGATTAACTTTGAAAGAAGAGGGTATAAGAAATGAATAAAATAAAAGAAAACTTGAAAGCGGGTAAAACTGTTGTTGGAACTGCTGGTTCTCCATGGGTAGAAAATATGAGCATGTTAGCTGACACAGATTTAGATTTCATCCTTTTCGATACTCAGCACTCACCTTATATGGTTAAAGAATTTATTCCGGCAATTGCTTCAATGGCAGGAAAAAATGCTGCTCCAATGGTTAGAGTTAGTGCAAATCAACCAGACTTAATTTGTTTTGCATTAGACGCAGGGGCAAGAGGTATAGTTGTTCCTATGGTAAACACTAAAGAAGAAGCAGAAGCTATGGTAAGAGCATGCAAATACGCTCCTTTAGGTGACAGAAGTAACGCAGGAATTAGAGGAGATTGGGGCATAGATATTGGAGAGTACACAACAAAAGAAAAATATAGAGAATATCTTGATATGTATAACGATGAGGTTGTAATTGCTCCTATGATCGAAACTCAACAAGCGATTGATAATATTGATGAAATATTAAGTGTAGATGGTATTGATGTTTTACTTATCGGTCCATCTGATCTATCTATTGAATTAGGAGTATCTTTAGATTTTGAAGGAAGTGTTTATGAAGAAAAAGGATTAGATGTTATTGCTGAAGCATGTAAAAGACATGGAGTTGTTCCGGGGATGTACTTTATACCTCCAACAATGGATCCTAATTTCTTCGTAGAAAAAGGATACAAGTTCTTTACAATGCCATGGGCTAAATGGGCCACTGAAGGAATTAATAGTGGATTAGGCCCCATCAATAGATAAACTAATAAAACTGATAAATGCGTAAACCTGTACTCATATCAATCAGCTAATTGATTGTTATGAGTATAGTATTTAAATTAGTGGCTAATTCACTAACAATTTATGCATTCTTTTTCCGAATACCGATTATCTGATAACTTAAATAAATCTTTAAGAGACTTACGCTTTAATAAGCCTACTGAAATTCAATGCAAAACTATTCCTTTAGGTATAGAAGGGAGTGATATATTAGCAAGTGCTGAGACAGGTTCCGGTAAAACTGCTTCATACTTAATTCCTCTTATCAATAAAATTTCAAAGGAAGGAAAAACTTCTGGATTAATACTCACTCCAACTAGAGAATTGGCTCAACAAGTATCAGAAGTTTGTAAGTCACTTTTAGGTTATAAAAGTAATATTAATTTAGCCTTAATAGTTGGTGGAGCTAGTATGCGAAATCAACTAGTTCAATTAAAGAAAAGACCTAAAATAATAATTGGTACTCCAGGTAGAATTAATGATCTTTTAGAAAAAAAATCATTGATTCTAAAGTATTTCAATTATTTTGTTCTAGATGAAGCTGACAGAATGCTTGATATGGGCTTTCAAGATCAGGTTGAGAAAATAATTCAATACCTACCAATCAAAAGACAGTCATTATTGTTTTCTGCTACCCTTCCTAAGGAAATAATAAAACTATCATCAAAATATTTAAAAAATCCTATAAGAGTAAATGTAAAAGAAAATAAAGTTATAAAAACCCAAATAAAACAAAAAGTACTAAATACTAAAACTGAGATGAAATATGATCAATTAGTAGATGAAATTTCACTAAGAAAAGGTTCAATATTAATATTCGTTAGAACAAAATATTCTACAGAAAAACTAAAAAAAAGACTCAAGAAAGATACTGTTAAGTCTTTAGCCTTACATGGTGATTTAAGGCAAAACAAAAGAAGCAGAATACTAAAAGATTTTAGAGATGATAAATTTAGAATCCTAATAGCAACTGACATAGCATCTAGAGGATTAGACGTGCCTCATATTGAACATGTGATAAATTATGATTTGCCTCAAGTTCCTGAAGATTTCATTCATCGAATAGGTAGAACAGCTAGAGCTGGATCAGTAGGTGAAGCTGTTAGCTTTGTTACTCCAAATGATAAAAGAATGTGGAAATCGATAGAAAAATTGATGGAAAACTTAAAAAACCCTGATCATAAAAATCAAGAAGATAGTAAACATAATAGTCCAAAAGATTTAAGAAAAAGAAAAAGAAAATCTAAATCAAGAAAATATTATCAAAGATCTAAATAATAACAATTTATAAAGATTTGGTACCCCGTACCGGATTTGAACCGGTGATCTCCTGCGTGAAAGGCAGGCGTGTTAGGCCACTACACCAACGGGGCATATTATGGATAAACGGGTAAAGCGCTTATTCCCATTGTTTCTTCAAAACCTTGCATCAAATTCATGTTTTGAATTGCTGCACCTGCAGAACCCTTAACGAGGTTATCCAATGCACTTATAACCACTAAAGTGTTAGTATCTTCTCTTACATAAGGATACAAGTAAACATAATTTGATCCCCATGTATGCTTTGTTGCAGGAGGTGCATCTACTATTTTAATGAAAGGTTCGCTTTTGTAAAATTCTTTATACAGCTCAACAGCATCTTTTTCTGTAATATTTTTCTTTAACATTGCATAGTTTGTTCCTAAAATACCTCTTGTCATTGAAACTAGATGAGGTGTAAAAAGTACATTAATTTCATTATTGGTCAAAAAATTTAGTTCTTGCGCTATCTCAGGTTGATGCCTGTGTCCTTTAGTCCCATAAGCAGCGCAATTATCATTAAGCTCTGAAAATCCAAATGCTTCTTTTGCTGTTCTGCCAGCGCCAGATACTCCTGTTTTTGAGTCAACAATAATCATATCTTCAATCAAATCATTTTTCACTGCAGGGGACATTGAAAGAATTGCTCCAGTGGGAAAGCATCCAGGATTGGCTACTAATTTACTTTTCTTAATATCATCTCTGTGAATCTCTGGAAGCCCGTATGTTGCTTGATCTATAAGTTCTGGTCTTGGATGTTTAATGTCATACCAATCTTCATAGGTTGATAAATCTTTGAGTCTGAAATCTGCTGAAATATCAATAGCTGGAATACTACTATCTACATACTGAGATAATTTCTCAGCACTAGCTGCATGAGGAAGTGCAGAAAAAACAAATTCAACATTATCAGATAATTCTTCGCGAATCTTAATATCTGTTTTTTCAAGATGAGGAAAAACTTCAGATAGGTCTTTCCCTGCTTTACTTCTACCTGTAGCAGATACTAATTTTAATTCAGGATGTGAATATACTAGCCTAGCAATTTCTGCCCCAGCATAACCTGTAATATTTATTATTCCTACATTTAACATTTATTTTATTTGTACTTGTAAAAATTTAATTTTATCTTAAATATTAAGAATATTGCCTTTGGGATCTATTCAACTTCTGAAGATTACTAAGCTTTATTTGTCTTAAAGGGTTTTTTTCTGTTTGGAAAACATTTCTTACAAATTTCACAAACAGTACCATCGCATCCTCTTGCTGAACAATAAGCTCTTCCATAATAGATGATCTGTAAATGTAATTTATTCCAGCTATCTTTTGGAAAAAGTTTTTTTAAATCTTTTTCTGTTTGAGTAACATTTTTTCCGTTAGTAAGTCCCCATCTTTGAGCTAATCTATGAATATGTGTATCTACAGGAAATGCAGGATGCCCAAATCCTTGTGACATAACTACACTTGCAGTTTTATGCCCAACTCCAGGTAAATTTTCTAAATCAATAAAACTTTCAGGGACCTTAGAATCAAAAACTTCAGTAATAATCTTTGATAATTTAGAGATATTCTTAGATTTCTGAGGTGCTAGCCCACAACTTTTTATTATACTTTCGATTCTCTTAATAGGCAGTTTCATCATATCTTTTGGATTATTTGCTAAAGAAAAGAGTTCAGGGGTTACTTGATTAACTCTTTCATCAGTGCATTGAGCACTGAGTAATACAGCAATTAGAAGTTCAAAGATGTTTTGATGATTAAGTGGTATTGGAATAGTTGGATAAAGGTTATTTAGCGTAGAATGAACTATTATTGCTCTTTCTTTTCTCAACAATTAATTGCCTACTTATCTCTATTCATAGAAAACTTAGCAAGATCTATAAGAGAATCAATAAAGATATTTTTTTTCTGTACAGATTTTAAATCCTCTATGGCTTTTTCTATAATTTTAGAAGCCTTGGAGATTGATTCATCAATAAAACCTGAAGACTTAATTTCTTTTACGACAGAAGTTACTGCATCTTCTCTTTTATTTTTTGGTAAATTAAATAATTCTTCTATATCTTTTTTTATATTTTTATTTCTATCTCTTGCTAATAAAGAAGGGTAAGTCATAATACCATTTTTTAGATCATTCCCAACTGGTTTTCCAAGTTGATTCTCGTCTCCTTCAAAATCTAATATATCGTCAAAAATTTGAAATCCTAATCCTAAATTTTTCCCAAAAGAATATAAAGTATTTATATCTTTTTCTTTTGCTCCTCCAAGAAGAGCTCCGCTCATTGATGATGTTGCAAATAAAGACCCTGTTTTTTTGAAAATTATGTCTAAATAATCTTCAACTTTTGAATCAACGTTATTACTATTTTCAATTTCTTTAAGCTCTCCTTTTGCAAGATCTGAAATGGTTGAAGCGAATTGTTTAATTAGCCTTATTGACTCAGTATCGCATACATATTCTGCACTTGTAGCAAAGAGAAAATCTCCTACTAAAACTGCGATATGAGGGCCCCAAATATTTGAAGCTGTTTTTTCTCCTCTCCTTGTGTCAGCAAAATCTACGGTATCATCGTGTACTAATGTTGCAATATGCAATAATTCAACAGCAGTAGCCATTTTGATAACTTTATAATCAACATCTTCATTCCATATCTTGGAACTAATAATTGTCATAGAAGGTCTTAGTTGCTTTCCAGGGATACTCAATACATGATTTATAATATTTTCATTAAGATTAGATTCAGTATTGTGCTGTTCAGAAATTTTATTTAACTCCAACATTACTAATAACAGTTCATTATTAGCTAAATTAGAGATTTCTTTATTTTTATTCATTTAAAGAATTCCTGTTTTCCTCTAGAACAACTTCTTCATCAAGTTTTTCAAATAATGGTATGGGTTTTTCAAAAGGAGTTCCTGGTTTAGGAAGAATTAGTTGCCATTCATTGATGGTTTCTCCAAATAATATCTTTTGAAGTTTTTGAGAAGATTCTGGGAGAAAAGGTTCTAAAATACAACTAATAGCATTAATAATTATTATTGATTGACCTAAAATTTCTCCTGCTTCGTTTTTATTTTCTTTCATTTTTTTCCATGGTTCATTCTTATCTAAGAATTGATTCCCAAATTTTGATAGCGCCATAAGATTATTTAGAGCTTCTCTAAATCTTCTTTTTGAAATCGAGGTTCCTACTTCCTTAATGGCATTATTGCATCTTTCAATTATTTCTTTGGTTGATTCTGATTCTGACTCGAATTTAGGTATTTTACCATCAAAATTTTTATGAGACATTGTCAAAATTCTGTGAATAAAATTACCTAAATTTGCAACTAATTCATTATTGTTTGAACTTACGTATCCTTCCCAAGTAAAGTCTGAGTCAGATGTTTCTGGCATAATTGAAGTTAGATAATATCTTAATGAATCTGGTGAGTATTTTTCCAAAAAATCTGGAAGCCAGACTGCCCAATTTCTACTTTTAGAAAATTCTTTTCCTGAAAAATTTAGATACTCATTTGCAACTACTTCAGTTGGCAGATTTTTATTCTCAACTCCAAGCAGTATCGCGGGTAGAATGATGGCATGAAAAGGAATATTATCTTTTCCTTGGAAATAATAAGACTCTGAATTTTGATCTTCCCAAAATTCTTTCCACATTTCAGGATTTTTTGTATTTTTGAACAGTTCAACAGTAGCAGACAGATATCCTAATACTGCTTCAAACCAAACATAGATTTTTTTTTCTTCCCATCCATCAACTGGAATATCAACCCCCCAAGATAAATCCCTAGTTATCGCTCGATCTTTTAATCCTTCATTTATAAATGATAGACTTTGATTTTTAACATTTTGTCTCCAATCTTTTTTTGATTGAAGCCAATCTCTTATTTCATTTTCTAATTTACTTAATCTTAGAAAAAAATGAGATGTTTTTCTAAATTCAGGTATAGATCCATCTCTTTTGGATCTTATATTACCTAAATCTGTAGGATCTAAAGTTCTTCCGCATACATCACATTGATCTCCACGTGCTTTATCATTGTCTCCGTTAGGGCATTCTCCCTCTACTAATCTATCACTCAAAAAAATATTTTCAGTTACAGAAAAAGGCATTAGTTGCTCTCTTATTTCAAGTAGTTTTTTTTCAAGAAGTATCTGAAATATATCCTTTACTATTTTCATATGATTTTCTGTATGAGTATGAGTATAAAGATCATATTGAAAATTCATTTCTTTTAGACTTTTTGACCATATATCATGATATTTTTTAGAAATTTCTTCAGGTGTGACTCCCAAGTCATTTGCAAGAAGAGTGACTGGTGTACCGTGCATATCAGAACCTGATACCATGGCCACATTGTTTCCAATAAGACGGTTATACCTAGCAAAAATATCTGCTGGAATGCTCATTCCTGCAATATGGCCTAAATGAGGTGGTCCATTCACGTATGGCCAAGCTACACATACTAATATATTTTTGGGTTTATTCTTCATTCTTTTCTTTTATATCAAGCCATCGATCATAAATTATGCTTTTATTAATTCCACTTAAATCTGCTATTAATTGCAATAATTTTTTACCTTTAACCCCTTTTCTGTATCCATCACTTAAAATTTTATCGTATTTCTCCATTAAAGAATTTGAATATTTTGATTTTTCAGGATAAAAAATCAGTACAAATTCACCTTTTTTATTACTAAATTCTTTTATTGCATCATCTATTTTTCCATAAAAAATATTTTCATAAATTTTAGTTAATTCCTTTGCTACAAATATTTTTTCAACTCTAAATTCTTTTTTTAAAAACTCTAAAGTTTCAATTATTCTTTTTGGAGATTCATAAATTACTATTGGAAATAAGAGTTCAACTGCCTTATTTAATATATTGATCTTTTGATTTAAGCTCTTAGGTAAAAAACCTAGAAAGTTTAATCCTTTCGATTCAAATCCTGATACTGAGAAAGCTGAAGTTAAAGCTGAAACTCCGGGGATTGTTATTATTTGGTGATTATTATTTCTTGCTAATTTTACAAACTCACCTGCAGGATCTGATATTCCTGGTGTACCAGCATCTGTTACAAAAGCTACATCATTTGTTTCTAAAATATTTATGAAGGATGATGTGTTGAGATTTTTGTTAGGTTGATAAATTGATATCAATTTTGACTTAATATCATATCTATCCAATAGTTTTTTTGTAACTCTAGTATCTTCTGAAAAGATATACCCAACTTCGGATAAAATATTTTTAGCTCTAAATGTTAAGTCCTCCAAGTTTCCAATGGGTGTCCCTACTATGTATAAACTTGGCAAAGATCTATCTCTTAGATTGACTTATTAATTTATCGACTGCAGCATTATGTTGTTCATCAGCATGGTATGATGATCGAACTAATGGGCCTGCTGCAACATGGCTAAATCCAAGTTCCATTCCTATCTTTTGTAGCTCTGTAAACTCTTTTGGATTATAAAATTTAATTATAGGATGATGTTTTTTTGATGGCCTTAAGTATTGTCCTATTGTCAGTAGATCAACATTATTTCTCAAAAGGTCTTTCATAGTTTCTATTATTTCTTCCTTTGTTTCACCCAGCCCGACCATCATTCCTGATTTTGTAGGTAGTTTAGGGCTCATACCTTTTGAATCTAACAAAAATTTCATAGAAAGATCGTAATCACCTTTAGGTCTAACTTTTTTGAAAACTCTTCTTACAGTTTCAATATTGTGATTCATTACATCTGGCTTTGCGTTAATTACATTACGTAATAATTTTGGATCACCGTTAAAGTCTGGAGTTAATACTTCTACTTTTATTTGAGGTGAAAGTTTTTTTGTCTCAGATATTGTTTTAGCAAAAATTTTTGAACCTGCATCTTCTAGATCATCTCTATCTACAGATGTTATTACAACATATTCTAATCCCATTTGCTTAATTGTCATAGCGACTCTGAATGGTTCTGATTTATCTACAAATCCTGGCCAGCCTGTCTTTACGTTGCAATATGAGCAAGCTCTAGTGCATGTATCACCTAAAATCATAAAGGTAGCAGTTTTTCTATCCCAACAATCAGCAATATTAGGACAAGCAGCCTCTTCGCAAACTGTATTAAGTGAAGCTTTAGAAAACTTTTCTTTAAGTTCATGAAAGTTATCTCCTGTTGGAAATTTAACTTTGAACCAATCTGGTAATCTTCTTTTTACTTTTTCTTTCTGCATAATTTCAATCTATCTAAATTAAATACTATCAGCAAAAGAAAATTGTTAGAATCTTATATATGGGTAAAAGAAGAAAAAAAAATTACTACAAAGGTCCAGATATTACAGAAAAATATAATTTTTTTGAAAATCAAAAAATTATTACAAAAATTAGTGATTATGATGATAATGGAGTTGGTAGAGGCTATTATGAAGATGAAGTCCCTATATTGGTTTTCAATTCAATTATTGGAGAAAAACTTGAAATTGAAATAACAAAAATCTTTCCTGAAAAAATTATTGGAAGAATTTCAAATATACTTATTAGCTCTGAAAAAAGAATAAAATCTAATTGTGATTTTTTTGGAAATTGTACAGGTTGTCAATGGCTTCATATAGATTACGATCATCAGCTTGAGCTAAAGAAATTAATCGTTAAAAATAATTTAGAAAAAAATAATTTATTTGTTGATGAAATCATTGAAAAAACTATTTCTTCAGATAGAAAATTTTATTACAGAAACCATGGTAGATTTACTGTCAGAAAAAATAAAGATTTAGAAGAATTAGGATTTGTGAACTTTTTAAGTCGAAAATGGACCAGTGTAGATCACTGTAAAATTATGAGTCAAAATATTAATGACAAGCTCAAACTATTGAAAAACAACTTATCTGGTAAAACTCAAGTCAGTATTAGAGGGTCGGACTCTTCAACATCATTTCTAATTCAACCTAAATTTGAAACAGATCTTTTCGAAAGTGGACAAAAGTACTACCAAGAAAAAATATTTGATAACTATTATCAGGTTGCAAGTCCTAGCTTTTTTCAGGTTAACATATCTCAAGTTGAAAAAATTTTTAACTATTTATTAGATCAAGCAATATTTTCTGAAAACCAGATTGTGATAGATGCCTACTGTGGAGTTGGAACTTTTACATGTTTGATTGCACCATATGTAAAAAAAATCTACGGAATAGAGGAATCTGCTTCTGCAATTATTGATGCAAATATAAATTCAAATAAATTTAATAATATTTATTATATACAAGGCAAAACTGAAGATGTTTTACTGGATGTTATTGATGAAATTGATATTCTATTGCTGGATCCCCCAAGAATTGGATGTGATGATTTGGTCATTCAAAAAATCAATAAAATTAATCCTAGAAAAATATTATTAATTTCTTGTTCTCCTGAAAATTTTGCAATTGATATGTCTAAACTATCTTCTATTGGATACAAAATTCAAAAAATAATTCCATTTGATATGTTCCCTCAAACTCATCATGTGGAGGTAGTAGGTATATTGGAATTATCACATGAATGATTTTATTTTTGCATCTAGTTCTCCTAGAAGGATTGAAATGGTAAAAAAATTAGATCTGAATATTACTTTTGTTAATCATGAATATGAAGAAAATAATAATTTGAGTAAATCTCCTGATGAGCTAGTAATTTATAATGCTATTCAAAAAGCAAAAAGTATTTCATCTAAATATAAAGATAAATATATTTTAGCTTCTGATACATTGGTTTTTTTTCAGAATAAAGCAGTTGGGAAACCAAAAAATAAAAAAGATGCTTTTAAAATACTTACTAAACTAAATGATGATTTCCATTTAGTTGTTACATCAATAGTTTGCTTAAGATCTCATAATACATTATTTAGTAAAACAAAAACTTCTCTAGTACAAACGAATAATATGTCAACTGATAAAATAAATAAGTATATTGATACACGCTACTTTCGTGACAAAGCGGGTGGATATGGAATACAAAATAAAGATTTTGATTTTGTTAAAGTTTTTTTTGGTTGCTATGAAAATATCTTAGGTATCCCAACCTGTTTAATCAAAGAATGTATTGCAGAAATTAATTTGGAAAAAATTTATAATTTTTCGAGTTGTAGGAGAATAAGATGAACATACTTGGCATCGGTGGATTTGAACTACTGCTAATCATACTTATTGCTTTATTTATAGTCGGTCCGTCTAATCTTTTAATTTTCATTAGAAAAACTAAAATTATATATTCTGAATTTAAGCAAAAAAGAGATGAACTTATTTCTGTTGTAGAGCAGACAATTGATATAGATGATGATATTGAAGAGCTAAAAAATATAAAGGAAAGTTTATCAGATGTTTCAGAAAAAACTTCAAAATCACTTAAAAAACTTAAAAAGGATTTGGATAAATAAATTTTGACAGAAGATAAACCTATAAATATTCTTGATCACTTCAAGGAAATTAAGAAAAGACTAATCAGATATTTTATTTTTCTAGGAATATTTACAGTAACTTCATTAGTCTTTTTTAAGCAATTACTAAATCTATTTATAGAACCTGCTAATAATATTTTTATTAATAATGGTATTGAAGGCAGTATAGTTTTTGGAAGAGTAACAGAAGCTTGGGGTGCTGCAGCAAGAACTTCTATAATATTAGGATTTTCTATATCAATACCTTTTTTGCTATACGAGATAATTATGTTCTTAAGGCCAGGACTAATTGGAAGAGAAAAAATTTATGTATATTTTTTAATTCCCATTTGCTTTATTTTTTTCATCTTAGGAGCCTTATTTGGGTACTTTTTTGTTATCCCTAATGCATTAAATTTTCTTATAAATTTTGGTGATGATATTGCTCAACCTATGATTAATATAGGTCCACTTACTTCATTAATGTTTTCTTTAATGTTTTGGATGGGAATAATTTTTCAGATTCCAATAATCATGTTTTTACTTGGAAGTTTAGGAATTATTTCTCATAATACTTTATCCAAGTACAGAAGATGGATAATTCTTATTGCTTTCATAATGGGAGCTCTAATAACTCCAACTGTTGATCCTATAACTCAAGTTACAGTTGCCTTACCAATAATCATTTTATTTGAGTTGGGATTGTTATTAATCAGATTTAGTTCACCTGATAAGAAATCACTTAGATTTTATTTCAGCTTTTTTCTAGTGATAACACTAATAATTATTTTGATAGTAGGCCTAATATTATTAAAATTAGAAACTAATAGTTTTATTGAAAAACTAACTGGTTAATCTTCTTTTTCTTCTTTTTTTTCAGGTTTATTTATTGCAGTTTTAAATTCGTTGATTGCTTGCCCTACACCTTTTCCAACCTGTGGTAGTTTACCTACTCCAAAAAGTACAAGTATTACAACAACAATTAAAACTAATTGCAATGGACCTAAATTTTGAATGAATCCCATAATTTCCCTAATTTTTCTTAAGTTATTTTAATAATAACAAATAAACTATAAGTAGTTTTAGTATGTTTTAGTTACTATTTTGATAATGTAACTATCACTCAGAGTTTTATCTATTAGGCATATATCGCCATACTGCTACAACTTTACCTAAAATGCTAACATCTTTCGAAGGGAAATACATTGAATCCATTAAAGGATTTTCTGGTTGTAGTCTTGTATTATTTCCTTCTATAAATATTCTTTTCAATGTAGTTTCATTTTCTGAATTTATTTTAGCAGCAACCATTTCACCATTTAGAGCTTTATTCGTCTTTTCCAAAATTATAGTATCACCGTCACCAATCAATGCATCTACCATAGAATAACCTGATACTTTAAGTGCAAAAATCTTATCTTCAATATATGAGAAATTATCTGGTAAATCGATTGATTCTAATTCATCTACATCCCATCTGCTGTCTTCAACCATAGGGAACGGTTGACCTGCAGTAATTGTACCTAAAACAGGGACTTTTATTGTTTGAGATTTTTCAGAATTCGTTAAGCTTATACTTCTAGAAATTTCTGAATCTCTATTCATCAATCCCTTTTCTTGAAGTCTATCAAGATTATATTTTACAACTGAAGTAGAAGAAATATCACAATTATTTTGAATATCTCGTATTGATGGAGGATATCCAAAATCTTCAATATAAGTTTCAATAAAATTTAATATATCTTTTTGTTTTTCTGTAAGTGGTTTTGCATTTCTCATAGTATAAAGTTAGAACAAATTATTTTAATGGTCAAATTTCTTGTCAAAAAATTAGAAAGGAAGATCATCAAATGTTATTCCCTCAATGTTTTTTGGAGGGCTATATTCATCTTCACTAAATCCAAAACCCATAAAGCTTGGAGGAGGATTTTTAACTATTACTCTTGCTGGTTTTGATTTAGAAACAGACTCTACTCCTCCTTTAATTATAACTTCCATTCCGTCTTGCAGAGTGATCTTGTCAGTTTCAAATGAACCTCTTGGTTCGTTGATAGTTTGATCTTCTTTTGAGTAGATTCCCCAATCAATTAATCCTTCGTAGCCAGCAGGTAAAATAATCCTCCACTTTGAAATTAAACCAGTAAAGGGGCTTACAGAAATTATTATGTTTGAATTTTTGTCATGAGGATCCCCATGATCTATTTCCCAATTATATACAGGTGAATTTTGCAACTAGCTGGACTTATTTACAAGTTTTTGGAGTCTTGATTTTTTTCTTGAGGCGTTATTTTTATGAATAACTTTTTTCTTTGCAGCTCTATCAAGAATTTTATTTGTTTCATTAAGTAATCTTTGAGTTTCTTCAGGTTCTGCTTTGTTAGCAATACTGTTTCTTAATTTTGTAACTGTTGACCTTATAGCTGTCTTTATAGAAAGGTTAACATTGTATTTATTTACTTGATTTCTATGTGATTTTGAACTTGGCATGATTTTTATTTTTTCCTTCTAACATTATAGACTCCAGCAATACTTTCCATTTTACCTAAAAGTCTAATAATTTGCCCTAAGTCTCTAGTATAAACTGTTAATTGAATTTTGCATGTACCATTTTTGTCATCTTCTTGGGAATTTATAGAATGTAAATTTGTTTTTTCTCCCCAAACTACATCTGTAATATCTCTTATCAATCCAATCCTGTCATAAGCTTCAATTTGAACAATTGTAGGAGTTAGATTCCTTAGATGTCCCCAAGCTGCTGCCATAAATCTCTGAGTATTTTCAAAATTACGTAGTCTTGGACACATTATACGGTGAATAACTATATCACTAGTTGAATTTTTATATCCTACGATTTCATCACCGTAAACAGGCTCGCAACAATTCGCAAGCTTTTTTTCTGAATTTTGCTCTCCCATTATTATTATTGATGATAGAGAATCATAATTACTATCATTCGTTGTATTTTCTACATCTTCAGTATTCTGCATCTTTCTAACTGTTTCTTCAAGCTGTCTCTGATTGATTAGATCAATTATTTTTTGGTTTCCAACTTCACCTATTCCAACTTTATAGGCAAAATTTTCATAAGTATCATTTTGTGACAGATATGGTAAAAATTGATCAGGGTCTTCTATGTTAGAAAGTCTAAGTGTCCTAAGTATTTGTTTTTCCCCTCTCTCTATATTTTCTTCTCTTTCTCTTTTTTTGAACCATTCTTTTACTTTGTTCTTTGCATTGGCTGTTTTTATATAACCTAAACTATCATTTAGCCAGTCTAAATTAGGCCCCTTCTCATTTTCTGATTTTTGAATTTGAACAGTATCACCATTATTCAACGTAGTGTTTAGAGGTTTCAGAACGCCATTAATAAATGATGCCTGGCAAGAATGTCCTAAGTCTGTATGTAGGCTATATGCGTAATCTAAAGGTGTGGATCCTATAGGTAGCGTAAAAAGCTGATTTTTGGGAGAGTAAACAATTACTTTGTCTGAAAGTATGTCATTATTGACAGATTCTAAATATTCACTGTCTTCTAATATTTCTTTTTCGAAATCAATCATATCTTTCAACCAATAAGTATCTTTACCTGAGACAAGTCCTTTTTCAAGCTCTATAGAATCTTTATATTTCCAGTGAGATGCTACTCCTTCTTCTGCAAATTTATGCATTTTTTCTGATCTGATTTGAAATTCTATTTTTTGGTTATAATCATTCATTACAACAGTATGAAGAGATTGATAATAATTTTCTTTTGGCGAAGCTATGTAATCATCAAATGAACCTGGAATAGGTCTCCATAGTTCATGAATCTTTCCTAAAACTGAGTAACACTCTTCCTTTGATTTTACAACTATTCGTATAGCTATTAGATCTTCTATATCTGAAAAATTTCTACCCATTTGTTTATATCTTTGAAGTTTGTTATAAACAGAAAATAGATTTTTGGGTCTTCCTGTTACTTCTGCAATAAGATCACTTTTTTCTAGATATTCATTTATCTCAGAAATCATATTTTTAGTAGCAGCTTCTCTTTCACTCCTTTTTTGGCTTATAAGTCTTTTTGTCATCTTAAATTTATCAGGCATTAAGTGCTTGAAACTTTCATCTTCAAGTCTCCATTTAAGGTCATTCATACCTATTTTTTGTGCAAGAGGTGCATGTATAGAAAGTGTTTCTTTAGCTATTTTTTTTCTCTTTTCAGGGTCTAAGAATTTTAGAGTTTCAACATTATGCAACCTGTCAGCAAGCTTTATTATCATAACCCTTACATCTTTTGCAACAGACACCAAAAATCTTCGCATGTTTTTTTCATCTAAATTTTTTATAAGAGTATCTTCATCAACGGTAAGTTTTGTTAGAGATATTACTATTTCAGATATTTCTTTACCAAACTTTTCTTCTATTTCAACTGATCCAAAATCAGTATCTTCAATAACATCATGAAGAAGACCAGCTATTATAACTTTAGGGTCTAGTTCAAGTCTAGCTAGATGAGTTGCTACCTCTACAGGATGGATTATAAAGTCATGACCTGATTTTCTTTTTTGCCCCTTATGAGCAATTTCAGCAAAATCATATGCTTCAATAATATGATTAACTTCCTCTGTAGGAAGATATGATTCAAGTTTATTAATTAAGTTATCTGTAATCATAGCTTATTTAAATATTTTTATGATTTCATCTTGATCAAATCTCTTTAGGTTTGATTTTTCTCCATCTTTATTAATAATATTACCTTTTTCTTTATTTGTCGTTTCTCCAATTACTGATGAAGGAATTAAGTTTTTTTCGAACTCCTTTAGTATTGAGTTTGAATTTTGTTTCTCAGTTATGATTATTAGGCATCCGGAGCTTATTACTCCTAATGGATTAAGATTAAGTTTTTTACATGTTTCTTCAAAATAATTAACAAAATTTATTTTTTCATAGATTATCTCGCATCCTACATTTCCAAATTCTGTGATCTCATGAATTGCAGTCGCAATACCTCCTTCTGTAGGATCATGCATTTTTATTACTTTTTTTGTATTTACAGCTGTTATTGAAATATCTTTTACAGATAAACTAAGGTCTTTTGAAAAATTAGAGAGTTTTTCTAACTCCATAAACTTATCATTGATTGAGGATGAAATGATTTTACTTCCTTCTACTCCTGCTAAACCTCCTAAAATAATGTCTTGATTTGAAGTTATTTTAAGATTGGAATTATATTTTTTATTATATGTTCCTATTACTGTTCCGCTAAGAATAATTTTATTTACAGAAGATGTGATTTCTGTATGACCTCCAACAATATCAATATTATGTTTTTCGGCTCTATTAAAGACCTTTAAGAGAGATTCTCTTACTTCTTTAAACGAAGTATTTATTGGTATTAAGCAAGTTAGAAGCAACCATTTTGGGATACCTCCTGAAGCATATATATCATTTGAACAAATATCTATAAGATATGTTCCTATTTCATCTGTGTCGAAAGTGATTGGGTCTGAAGATACTAAAATTTCTTTTTTACCTTGAATAGAAATTTCTGCTGCATCTTCGCCAATCCTTGGATTTGATGTACTATCATTCTTAATTTCATCAATGATATTTTTAAGTAATAAATTATTAATTTTCCCCTCAGGTAAAAAATCGTTCATTGTGGCATTCCTGGGAATTCCATATTTGTTAGTATTCTTTCAACTATACTAAGAATAGATTTACCGGCACTTAAGCTTTGTTCAACTTCAACATAATAAGGATTATTCTGGCAATATACTAACATTTCAATATCAGATGATATTTTTTCAAAGACAAGTTTGTAATTTGCTTCACATTTATCAGATGTTTCTACTTCTATTTCTATATTCAGGCTCTCAATAACACTTAATAATTCTTCCTTATTTTCAATTGAGGATACTAGTTTATTATTTTTGTTAGTAAAAAGTGTTATTTTTTCAGTTTCTTCAAGATTATATTTTTTTACAAAATTAAAATCTGAATTTATGTTAGATTGATTTATTTCCGAGCAATTGATGTAATTACCCTTACTATCAGTATTATATTGTTCTGACTTCCCATAATTTGTAACGTTCAAAATATATCCTTCTGTTATCACTTGAGCATACATCATTCCATTTTTAGGACAACCAAGAGCGGTTGACCTCCAAGTTTTTTCTTCATAAGATTCTAGAGAAAAATTTTGATTGTCTAATTTATAATCTGAAATAATTTTGGCAAGAACTAGTGAAACTATTTCAGGGACCTCTTCAGATACACTTTCCTTGATGGATTTTGAATTATTTTTTACTTGTTCAGTTCTTTCGTTGACTATTTTTTTTAATTCTTCTTCACTTATTTGGCTAGATTTTTTTTCTTCTTCCTCATTAGTTGTAGAATTTTTTTCAACATCAGGGAGTTTATTTTCTAGTTCTACTTTTTCTGGAGATTCTACTTTTTCTTTATTTTTTTCTAGATTAGAAATTTCTACAATCTCAGTACTTGAGATTAAACTTTTATTAGTATGATTATTATCTTTTGT
>CEQP01165547.1_pt1 | contig 43488 bp, 36 predicted proteins | sample 356291 | NCBI WGS metagenome assembly CEQP01 (sample SAMEA2621221, study PRJEB7988) | marine metagenome | isolation source: saline water (ENVO:00002010), including | reverse complement strand
CTGCGACAGATCAATGGCATTGAGGCACATTTTGTAGTCAATTACTTGGGTCATTTTATTCTTGTTAATCGACTGTTAGAGCGCGTAATTTCAGCACCTCAAGGACGCATTGTTATTGTCGGAAGCCGAGCACATCAATCTGCGCCCTCGGATGGAATTCAATTTAATGACCTGTCTGGAACCACATGGTTTAATCGCCAGACTGCCTATGGCCATTCAAAGCTTGCTAATGGCCTGCATTCTTTAGAACTGTCCCGACGGCTCAAGGACACACGAGCCACTTCAAACGTAATACACCCAGGCGTTGTTCAAACAAACATAGCTAGGGATCTTCCTCATTGGCAGCAATTAGCTTTTCGCTTGTATGGTTATCTATTTTTAAAGGACCTTCAGGAGGGTGCTGCAACCACTAGTTATGTGGCTACTCATGAGAATCTTATAGATGTGAATGGCTGTTATTTTGCAGATAGCAACCCAATTACCTCAGATGAAAATATGCAAGATGAGCAAATGGCTTCCCGGCTCTGGGATGTATCTGAGAGTCTTACAAGCGATTACCTGGCCTAGGTACTTATCAGAGTCGTTATATTTAGAGCTCTCTTTGGTTTAGACGCTACCAATTTGATAAATAAGTAAGGCCCCAATATAACCTATAGCCGTCATATAGCTCCATGCAAATACTGGCCATCGCCAAGTATTAGTTTCACGTTTAATAACCGCCAGTGTAGCTGCGCACTGTAGGCACCAAGCAAAAAATACAAGTAGCCCAAGTACTGTAGGTAGCGTGAAAACAGTTCGTCCATCTGGCCAAGTTGCGGACCTTAATCTTTCGACAAGGCTAGTCTCATCTGCTTCAGCACCAACGGCATAAATTGTTCCCAGGACTGCAACTACTACTTCTCGAGCAGGGAAAGCAGCAATTACTGCAGCTGAGATTCTCCAATCCCAACCAAGTGGCGTAAAAACTGGTTCAATCCAATTACCCATTCTGCCTAAATAGCTCTGTGCTAATTGTGCTGCTGCAGCTTCATTGTCAATCGTATTTAACTCAGTTTCGAGGATGCTGCCAGTGAGTACCGTACTTGCTTGAGCCTGAGCTTCAACCCGTTCTGTTTCGATGTTAGTTGAACGAGGAAAGTAAGCCAGTGCCCATACTAGAACCGCTACTGTAAAAATGACTGTTCCTGCCCGTCTTAAGAAAATACGAGCTCTATCGAGTAGTTTTAGTAAAACTGTACGGAAACTTGGTATATGAAATTCTGGTAGTGCAAGGATAAAAGTGGGATTAGGTCCCCGTAGAGCCGAACGTTTAAGTAGCAAGGCCGTTCCTATGCCACCAATTATTCCTAACATGTAGAGTCCAAAGAGAACCAGACCCTGAAGGTTGGCGAAGCCAACATTAATGTTAGGAATAAATGCAGCGATCAGTAGGGCGTATACAGGCAATCTTGCTGAACACGTCATAAACGGTGCAGCTAGAATTGTCGCGATACGGTCACGCCTATCAGGGATTACACGAGTAGCCATAATACCTGGTACAGCACAGGCAAAGCCTGAGATCAGAGGAATAACTGACTGTCCAGAAAGTCCGGCTGCACGCATAGCACGATCCATAAGAAAAGCTGTTCGTGCAAGGTAACCAGTATCTTCTAAGACGATGATGAATAAGAAAAGGATAAGTATTTGCGGTAAAAATATTACTACGCTGCCAACCCCTGCGATTACACCATCTGCTATAAAGCTACTTATAATCCCTGGTGGTATGACATCCTGCACCCAGGTACCGAGCCCTACCGTTGTATTATCAATAAAATCCATCAATGGCGTAGCCCAAGCAAATACAGCTTGAAAAATTATTGCCATTAATCCAAAAAATAATACTGTGGCTGTCAGTGGTCTATTTATCCAGTTCGTTATCTTTGTTGCCCACCTAATGGGTGCTTTAGCCTTACTTTCTAAGATAGGTAACGCTTCTTTGATCCAGCTATATCGAACTCTTGCCTCCACAGCAATGGGTGGTTCACTCCCACATAATTCAGAGCGGTATCTAAGAAGTTCCGAATTGGTTTCTGGGCCTAGAACATTTTGAATAGATTCTATTGCTACAGGGTCTGCATTTATGATCGCACGTTCAATATCTACAAGTTTTAGTGAAGATTCGCCTATTTTTTGTTGTATTTCATTTGAAGCATTACGCAATTCCTTCCAATAAGAATTTTTTTGTGGGTAGTTTTTTCCGATAGTATTGCGTATGACAGTATCCAAAGACCTCATGCCTTTGCCCGTAGTTGCGACAAGTTCGCATACAGGGACACCTTGGAACTTGTCTTGTAACTGACGTGTATTAATGCTTATATTTTTGATAATCGCATCATCAGTCATCGTCAATGCGATCACTATGGGGCGTCCTAGTTCTACCAGTTGTTGAAGAAGGTATAACCCCTGATAAAGCCTAGTAGCATCGATGACTGCGATGATAAGGTCTGGTTGAGGCGTGCCTTCAACACGTCCTAATAGCACATCAACGGCAATGCTTTCGTCTGCCGATTGTGGACTCAAAGAATAAATGCCAGGCAGATCAATCAGGTCATAAAGCGATCCGCTTAAATTTAGCTTACCTACTTTTTTTTCAACTGTTACGCCTGGATAGTTTGCGGTCTTCTGGCGTAGCCCAGTCAATCGATTAAAAATGGTGCTTTTACCAGCATTAGGATTGCCTACTAGGGCTATGGACATTCCCTGGGAAATTGTTAAGTTTTCTAATGGTACTGAGCTTATTGCTGGCTCAGCCATAAAAATTAGCTCCCATCTTTTTTATCAGCAATAGTGACGGTGAAGTGTCTTGCGTCTGTTTGGCGTAGTGATAAAGCACTTCCATGAATGAGAAGCTCAATAGGATCTCCGCCTAGAGAACGGCCAAGGAACTCGATTTCTATCCCCTCTACCAATCCCATGACCATGAGTCTCTGTACGCTATTTTTTTGGCTATCAATAGCAATAATCTGAGCCCTATCACCTCTGCTAAGTTCTGCCAGTGTCAAGTGAGAATCTCTCCTCAGATAAAGCCTAAATGATAATTATTCTTATTATCATCCTAAAAGACACATAAACCCACCTCAGCATGATTATTGGCAGTTTCTCTGTTAGTTAAAGTGATCGATAGAATCGTTCGTCGTACAAAGCACCACTCAAAGGAAAGAGGCTTGTTCGAAATGCCCTTGTGTGTTCTGCGCCATAGTGTATTTCTTGGTCCTCAGGCGACTGCCAAGCTTCCACTACTGTCATATGATTACGACGATTTAACTGAACAAGGACATCGAATCGGGCATTACCATCATCTCCACGGCTTGCCGTTGCGAGTGTATTGAGGAGACCAACGGCAATCTCTGTATTGTTCGGGGTTACGTCTACATGGGTTACTGCAAAAATACCATTTGGCCCAGTATTGCTACCTGCTGCTGTGGCAAGATCACCATGTGGACGTGCATCGGTTGGGCTATAGAGAAAGGGCTCTAGGGACTCATTGAAGTTTATTGCGATTGTGGAATTGCCATGCGCATCTCTTGCGGCTTCATCACTCCAAGTCTCTATTAGGGCGAAATGGCTTGTGCGTCCAATACGTTGTAGAGCCTGGAAATGCATGTTTCCCTCTGCAGAAGCGCCTTCTTGAGCATAGTTTGTTAATAGTTGAGCTACCTCTTCAGTAGAGGAGGGCGCAACTTCAATATACGTGACCATATAAGCTGTACCGTCGTCTTGAGCGCTAGAGAACTGGCTAAAACCGAGTATTAGAGCAATAGCAGTAATAACTAATCGAGGTGAGAGCCCCATCGTATAATCCCCTTTTTGAATTCTTAACGGAAAAACATTGACCATTGATTCTAACCTTATAGAGTGAAAAATTGTGTCAATTTTAGAAGCTTAAATATTAATTTTCATTAAGTCGAAAATAAGGATGCTCAGTTTCCATAGCGCCGGACTCTAATGTCCGCTTGTTCCTTGTGGCCCATAAATCCCTCTAGATCGCATAATCGTGAACAATATTGACCAATATGTAGCGAAGCTTCCTCGGTAATTTTTTGATATGTGCATGTCTTAATAAATTTACCAACCCATAAACCACCGGTATAACGAGCTGCTTTTTTTGTTGGAAGCGTATGGTTAGTGCCTATTACCTTATCTCCATAAGAAACGTTAGTTTCTGGGCCTAGGAAGAGAGCACCATAGTTAGTCATATTATTTAAAAAGAAATCAGGGTTCTTTGTCATTACTTGTACATGTTCGGAGGCAATTTCATCAGCAATTTTCACCATTTCTTCAGTGTTATCACAAACTATCGCTTGACCATAGTCACGCCAGGCTACCCCAGCAATATCTGCTGTTGGAAGAATACCGAGCTGTCTATCGATTTCCATTAAAGTATCTTTAGCAAGTTGTTCAGAGTCTGTCAGGAGAATGGCAGCAGATGTTGGGCCATGCTCGGCCTGTCCTAGTAGATCGGCAGCGCACAGTTCCCCGTCAACGCTATCATCAGCAATAACTAGCGTTTCCGTTGGTCCAGCTAAGAGATCAATTCCGACTCTTCCAAAAAGCTGTCTTTTCGCTTCGGCTACATATGCATTACCTGGTCCAACAATCATGTCAACTGAATCAATAGTTTCAGTGCCAAGTGCCATAGCGGCAACCGCCTGAACTCCTCCAAGACAATAAATTTCATCAGCTCCACCGAGAGCCATGGCCGTAACAATGGCGGCACTAGGCGCTCCCTTCTGAGGTGGTGCTGCTGCAATAATTCTTTTAACGCCAGCAACCTTAGCTGTGACTACGCTCATATGGGCTGATGCCACCATAGGATATTTACCTCCTGGAACATAGCATCCGACACTGTTGACAGGGATATTCTTATGACCAAGAACAACACCTGGTAGTGTTTCTACTTCAACATCATTAAGTGCATCCTTTTGGGCTTGAGCGAAGTTTCTTATTTGAGTCTGTGCAAATTTAATATCATCAATGACTTGTTTAGGCAGCGCTTTTTGACAGGCTGCAATATCATCAGAACTTAGACGGAAGGATTCCGGAGACCATTGATCAAATTGTTGAGAATAATTTCTAAGTGCTTTGTCTCCATGAGAGCTAATTTCATGCAAAATATTCTCTACGGTATGACGAATTTTTGCGTCTTCTAAGGCAATTTCATTTAGGGACTTGCCCTGTTTAAGGTAGCGCGCCATGTTTGTTCTCCGAGTTCTGCGGCGAACACATGCTAGGTAATGTTGACTTGTACTGCAATCTTGTGGTCTGTGTAGGTAGATGGAGGTAGCTAATGGGTAAAAATACAACTACGACGTGGGACCTAACAGGGCAGGTTGCGCTCATAACTGGTGCAAGTCGTGGAATTGGTGCGGCTTGCGCGGAGTCAATGGCTCATGCTGGTGCCCACGTAATAGCGGTGGCAAGAAGTCAAAGTGACCTGGAATCTTTGTCTGAACGGACAGAGGGTGTAGTCGAGATTTGGGTAGAAGATATCGGTAATAGTTCTTTTAGGAAGAGAGTAGAAAAGCTCGAACGCCTTGATATTCTTTTTAATAATGCAGGTACTAACTCACCGCAACCATTCATTAATCTTTCAGAGGATGCGCTAGATGAAATGATTCAGTTAAATGTGCGCGCATTATTTCTTTCAGCGCAAAGTGCGGTGAAGGTCATGCTGAGTGCAGGAAATGGTGGCTCGATTATTAATATGTCTTCTCAAATGGGCCATATAGGGGCACAAAATCGAACTGCTTACTGCATGACAAAGCATGCCGTAGAAGGTTTGACCAAAGCGCTTGGAGTAGAGCTAGCACCTCAGGGGATTCGAGTGAACAGCGTTGCCCCTACCTTTATTGATACTCCAATGACGGAGCCAATGTTTGAGGACAAGGAGTTCAAGCAATGGGCACTGGACTGTATTCCTATGGGGAGAATTGGACAGCTTAGCGAAGTGGTTTCTGCAGTAATGTTTTTGGCCTCATCAGACTCTTCCTTAATGACTGGGGCTAGTCTAAAGATCGACGGAGGTTGGACAGCACGCTAAGGCGCTTAGTTTGTTTTGTATGTTATTTGGAAAAACCAGCTATAACTTTATAAGTTATGGAGAGGCGCATTCATAAGGGTCTAGCGTTACATCTGGCAACCAGATCCAACTTTTTTGCAATATAACTGGTTCTGTAAAGACCATGGGGTCAATTACTGTTAATTCGTATTGGAGTCTACTGCCATTTTCCGTTGCTAAAAATCGTTCTATAAACTCGCTATCTGCACTTATCGGGTATTCGCCTGTACCTCTGAAATACCCCCAATTGGAGGCGCTAGTTTTAACAATCAGTGTTTGGTCTTCCCATCTGCCCACCGAGTACCCAAGCAGGGAAGGTTCTGGGTTAGCGTTGGTTTGTCCATCCATGTGTATTGTTCTAACCAGGTCATATTCCTCTATTCTGAGTGCAATAGTGTTCCCTTCATCAACAAACTCAATCGGGTAGGGAGCGCTCATAATTGTGGGCATGCCTTTTAGGGCACAATCAAGCAATGGGTTATCTGTAAATGCGTTAAAGTCCGCTTTTGTCGCTATTGCTTCTTCTGTCAGAGGGTATTCTGATAACCAAAAAAAACCTTTTCCTCCAGCTAAAGTGGTACTCCAAACACGAAAAATTCCACGTTCTTCATCAGAGGAATCACCAGACTCTGCAAACCAACGTTCATTTGTTCCCCATAGTTGATTAGACCAACGCAACTCCGCTGGTTCTGAACCAAATACAAAAACAAACTCTTCGCCTGTGGGAAGTAGCATATTGTTTACAAACAAACCTTGACCACGCCTTGCAGGCCAGCCTGCGGCCTTAACCTGGTCACCCACTTGCACAAAAGGTTCAGAAACATCCATCCGTTTCATAATGCTTAATGAATGAGTTTCTAAGGTCCACTCGGTCCCAGCATTCTCCCCAGTGAGGGCCAGAGTGAAAACAACATGTGGGTTTCGCCAGAAAATACCAGTGATCGTTCCTTCGACTTCCATCGTCACGCTCGGGTCGAAATTGGCCGCAACACTGTGGTGAGATAATCCTGAAAGAGGAGACATGATTAATAACAGAATTCCAAGGAACTTATTTGCCCACATAATTTTTACCTCCCTTGTGACCTGGCCAGGTTTCTTTTAAATGTTATGGGTAGAGGCTTTCAATCCTCTCAGCACGATAAATTGACCAGCTTGTATCCGGCTGCTGTAAATCTAGTTCCCATACTTTTTCTGGTTCATCTGTATGAGTCACTTCTATTATTTTTGCCCAACGCTTAGCTTCTGCGGGGGGGGCATTTACTCCTTCGGAGTTTGTTTCAGCTCCACCCACATTAATCAGTACCGTATCGCGTTGTTCATGCCAGTCAACATCCCCTAAATAACGCGCATAGAACTGTTCCTGATTCGGGCCATAGACCCAAGGTTGGCTCACTTCCATTGTTTGCTCATTAACCGCATATTCGACAGCCCGGCTATAACTATCAGTCAAGGTCATCTTTTCATCATATGGGCTTGATCGGGCTACTCCATTATCGAAAAGGAGGTAAGTTCCATTTTCTGTGTGCGTAATTGCATGGTGTTTGTAGGACCACTCAAGTTCTCCAACAGGGGTGAGTAGTTTATCGCTCCAAGGTTCATTCCAGTTGTCATGATTACCAAGTATCCACACTAATTCACCAGTATCCATACTCACTTTGATGACTGCATCCTGGTATGGAACAGACATTACAAATGAATGGTCGCTTTCTTCATAAATAATTGCATTACCATGTGTCCAGTCTTTACTTTTTGCAGCCTCACCGTAGTGGTTGCGCCAAAAATTTTCAGCAGTTGAGTTATAGGCAATACGATAGGGGTCTAAAATATCAAATAGCTTCCACTCGTTAATAATTTCACCGTCTTGTGTTATTTCAACAATGACGTCTCCAATAACATTGGCTGGAGATCGTGGTGCATTTGGGTCAGTTTCGCTGGTATACCAGTTTTCAATCACGCGGGACTCTGAACTCAGTAATAGTAGATTGCCATTGGGCAACTCAACATAGTCATGATGTAATGAATCTGTTCCAACGGAAATGCTTCCTTCTATTGACTCTTCTGCCATCCCAGTCATATGAAATTTTCGCTGAACATTACCTAGCATATCGATTTCAATTAGTTGGTTATGTCCTGGTAAGACTGTGTAGGCCATGTTTCCATTTTTAAGTCGTCTTACATCATGGACGCGATGGCCATCAGGGATGTAGTACCAGATAAATTCCCCTTGATCATCTACAACTACAGCGGGAAGGTTCTCAAGGGTGGCAGTTCCATCGGCTTCCCAACGCCCATTTACATTAAAAAGCGTAAATCCTGGTTCCATACGAGAAGGATCGCGGACATTAATAGTGGGTGTAGGGAATGTGTTTGGAAGTGGCGGCGTTTTATATGCTTGGGCAGGTGTTTCAATGCTGCGTCCATCCATATCCTCGAGCACAGCAATCACATTATAAGTTCTCTCAGATTTAAGCCCTAAGACTGGAACCTCGTGATTGAGGGTCATTACTTGGCTAGGAGTCACGCTCCAGTTTTGTTCTGCATCACTAATATTCAGGGTTAGTTTAGTTGGCACATCAGTAGTTACCCTCATGATGGCAGCAAGAGGTACCGCAGGATTAGGGTTTGCTATCAAACTAGCTTCACTGATTGTAAGAGGGGTTTGGCTTCCTGTACTGCAGCCAAAGCTCACAAGTGATAAGCAGACCATACCGAGAAAAAATATTCGTGAGCAAAACATTCAGAGACTCCTTAATAAAATAATTCAGACCTTTATTGATCCCTTATTTTTTATAATTGCATTGAAGTTAGTTAGAAATACGAATCCACTTTGGAGTGTTTTATAACAGACAGCACATAAAATTTAGTAGTTCTTATATTATTCATTCTAATCATCGTTTATGAGAACTTCCATTGTTACAAAGTATGGAGTTTAGTTTCATGCTGGACACGAGCCAAGCAAAGTGACAGCCTAGAGCCTCTATGAGACGGCTTATAAAAACATCCATTCTTACGTTAGGTCTATTAGGTATTTTATGCCTAGTGCTCTTATCAGCTTCGGTTTATACCTATACCTCTTTGACTTCAGAGTCATTAGTAGCTGAGCTTCGTTTTAATTTGATAGGGGAGCGAGAGTACCTTGCAAGATTACGAACTGGTGATTTTTGTGAAGAAGAGCAGTTTCAAGTAATGGGGGATCAGTGGCGCCTTGATGCTGAGTTTATTAAATGGAAGTATTGGGCGCTCGCACTGGGACTAGATTCACAATACCGTTTGGATAGATTTGAAGGTCGTTACCGCTTAACTAGCGAACAAAATTCAGAGCCTTCCCATGCATATGATCTTAAGAAGGACACGGTACTGGATATGGGAGAGCTTTCAAAAGCACTGGGTTTTTTTAATTTCCTGGTCGATACAACCTATGGGTCATCGACTTATAACAACATTGATACAGAAAGCGTATTCTATATTTACCGGACTCAGACAGGCTTGATTACGCGTTCTAAAATGGATGCTTTACCACAAAGGGGTCAGGCTGGACTGGTTGTGCAAGTCACACGTCCATGTGGGGGGGTACCAGGATATTGGCAGCGTTTTTCTGTCTGGGCAGATGACAAGTTAATGGGTAGTTTCGATCTATAAACCTACCATGTTTAGCAGTTCCTGTGGATAACGAGTTTGAGCTTCTTCATATAGTGGTGCGACTGCAGCTACAAACTCTTCCCTTGCTGCAGGGGTGAGTTCCAATATTTCACCCCCAGCTTCTCGAATGATTGCCTGAGCATCCTCTTCTTCTTGATCATGAAACGCTCGTTGAAATTCAACCGCCTCCCTTGCAGCATCCCTCACACTAGTCTGGATATGTGAAGGCCAAGCATCAAAAGAGGGGGCATGTACAAAAATCGGGCGTGACAAGTACGAATGAAAAGTCGCGGTATAAAACCGCTGATGTGGATAGATGTTATAGGTAATAGTATTGGCAAAAGGGTTTTCCTGGCCATCTAGCGTGCCCCTTTCTATTTCTTGCACGGCTGCAGATAATTCGACTACTTGCGGGTCAACACCAAGTCGCTCAAAAGTTGTAATTTGTTCTGCGCTTCGAACGCGGATCTTTAGTCCGCGTAGATCTTCAAGTGTTCTTACAGCTCTAACATTATTAGATATATGTCTAAAGCCGTTTTCAAAAAATCCTATAACGCGGTAATTGGTAATTGCTTCAAGGCTTTCAGCTGCCGCTCTTCCAAGAGGACCATCCATGGCAGCTCGTGCGGTAGCGGTATCGGGAAACAAGAATGGTAGGGCAGCAAGCTCTAGTTCAGGTGTATCCGAAATGCTCATATAGCCAACCGTCAACACACCAGAATCTACTAACCATCTGAGATCTGATCCAGCATAGCCTAAGTCCATAACGTTATAGACATAGTGCATGCTTATTTCTTCACCAAACTGATCTTCCAGTCTGTCACCGATCATTTTTAAGCCTAGACTAAAACTTGTGGTTGGTGGACCGTATCCACCCATTCGAATATGTATTGTCTGATCATTTGTGCTTGAGGGCGTAGAAGCTTGGCCCGCAGCTGGGGAAATGCGGAGCGCTATTCCAGTGGCACCGAGCAGGGCTGAAGTCTTTAGAAACTGTCTTCTCGACATGGAGTATCCTTAAGAGATGTATTGATCTGAGTGTTTAAGATCTACCAGGGGTCTATTGGCTGTCAACTATTTAAACCTTTTTATGGTTTCAATAGGCAAGATTTTCCAAGCAGAGTTGTTTTAAAAGTATAGGTAATAGTATGTCTACTAAGGGTTGGCGTCGATGGGTTTATCAACCCCAGGCACTTCCTCTCCGACGAGTTCTATATCAGGTGCACTTATGGCTTGGTATAACGGTTGGGTTATACGTAGTAGTTATTAGTATTTCAGGTAGTGCGGTTGTTTTTAGGCGGGAGTTAACTCGGTGGCTGCTTCCAGATGGAAATATCCCGAACACTGGCTACCCCTGGGCTTTAGTCATTTTAGAATGGTTTGTTGATCTTCACGATAATCTTCTTTTCGGGTCCATTGGACGCGATCTAAATGGGGTAGGGGCAGTTTTTGTTGCCGTAATCGTTTTGACGGGAACTTTCATATGGTGGCCAGGTCGGCAACGATGGAAGCAGAGTTTAATGGTTCAACGGACTCAGGCTCGACGTTTTAGTTGGCATCTTCATAGTGCAATTGGATTTTGGAGTCTTATTTTTCTGTTTGGATGGTCTGTGACAGGCATATATTTTGCCTTTCCTGAGCCATTTGAGTGGTTTTTTAATAGGTTTGATCAAGACCCATCAGATTTTCAGAGGCCTGGTGAAGGGATACTTCTAGTGCTGATAGATTTGCATTTTGGTCGTTTTGGTGGGCTTGCTATTCGGACACTTTGGGTCGTTTTAGGCCTATTACCAGCAGTTCTTTTTATAACTGGAGCTACAGTTTGGTGGAAACGGACCCAAAAAAAATGACATCTAACTTACTGCACTATTTTTAGTTATTCAGGGCATAGTTCAAGTAGAGGATAAGTTTAATGCGGCTAGTGCTTTAGGACTCCAGCGTCGTACACAATTTCACCATTTACGATTGTTAGAACCGAACTCACACTTCTTATAGCCTCATCTGAGACGGCGATTGGGTCGAATACATCCTCGTTCAGCACCGCAATATCTGCGAAGCGACCTTCACCAATTCCTCCCAGTAGGCCCTCTTCTTTGGTAAACCAACCTTGCTGATAAGAGCTGAGAAGCCACACTGCTTCATATCGACTGATCTGTTGCTTATCATTAATTAATTTGCCAGAAATATCCTGCCCTGTAACCATGTAATAGACCATATTCCATGGGTTCAGAGCATTTATCCGTGCGCCATCAGAACCGGCTCCAAGGGCAACAGGTTCACTGTCGAGCACCATTCGCCATGGAGGACCCCCTGTAGTACCACCATGGAAGCGTTGTCCATGCAATCCTAATCCGAGGCCCATGGTTTTAGCGCGTTGGACTAGTTCAGGGGTTATTTGGCTTAGATGGCCCGGTGTCCATCGTAATTCGGCTAAGTCAAATTCTTGGTTCAGTTCTTCCCATACGTCAAAATGGGCATCGATTTCTTCTACTGTATGTAAGTGCTGATGGTAGCTCCAACCTCGTTCAGCGATAAGCCTTTGTGCAAGGCGGGCGGCTTCGCCTAGTGGTCGTTGATTAAAAAGGTTACGACTAACAGACCACTCACCAATACCAACAACTTTTGCCATATCAGGCCCATAGTTTAGCCATTCTTTATTGAGATGCCCTCTGAGTTGCCTTAATTCGATATTGTCATCTAGACCAGGAAAGAAAATTCGTGTCCGAACCTTATGCTTATTTTCTCTTGCTAGATCAAGGAAGAAACTATAGCCATCGGTTTGATCAATAAAACCAACTCCCGGTACTGTACCTGACATATCCATAACGGTAGTTAGTCCAAGTGATAAGGCGTATTCAGCAACATCTAGTAGCTGTCGTTTACGGTCTTCATTAGTGATATTTGACGCAAGTACTTCGTAGGCTCTAGCTGTATCGACCCCCTCTGCAACAGAGCCATCATTTGTAACAGGGACACCTAACTCTCTCAATAGATTACGGCCTTCTGTATTGGTGCGCCCTGGCCCAGACCCACGTTCTGAAACATAGACTGGGTTCATCGGTGATACATAATCAAGTTCTAACCTTGTTGGGAATCTCTTTTCGTACCACTGACTTCGGCGAATACCACCAATAGTAGTAATCAGTTCTCCTTGAGGAACGGTTTCTACTTTTCGTCGGATTGCTTCCAGTGCTTCTTTTATAGTGAAGGTTCTTTCAAGCAGTCTATTGTCATAGCCTGGACGGTTTGCTATTCGAATATAGTGCACATGGTTGTCAATTAAGCCTGGAATAACGGTACGTTGTTCTAAGTCAATGATATCGGTGCATGCATTAAATGATTCTTCTTGAGGGTCTACGGCAGTAACCTTTTTATCCTTGATTAGTAGAGATTGTGCAAGCGAGTTTTGCTGATCCATCGTATAAATACGTCCGTTTACTAAGGCTAAGTCCTTTGAAAGACAATCGCTTTCTTGTGTATTTCCAGGAACATGAAAAGAAAAAACGGATACCGTTATGAACAGTACATACGCAATTGGCTGACGTCTCATAGAGTAAATCCTCGGATCGTGCATTGGCCTAGTGATAGACGGGTGATACGCTTTCCATTGTCGGCCGACACTAAATATTGAGAATATATAAGAGTCTCAGTCTATCATGGCCACGAAGTCAGTTTGAGCGATGGAAGATGTAAATATGCGTTTTAAACCAATGTATGGTTTAAAACTAATTAAAAGGCTTTAGCGAACAAAAACCATCATGATAGTTTTGTATTTAAAACGGTTGCTACATTCTATTAAGTCTAGAGATTGAATCATGGATTACCACAGGACATAACGGTTATGGACTTTAATTTGCCGAAAGAGATTGATGCTTATCGAAAACAGATAAGGAATTTTGTTGACGAGCATATTTTACCTCTCGAGAATAATCCATCGAACTTTGATGAACATGAAAGTATCGTGCTTCCATTGCTTACGGAACTGAGGGAACGTGCTCGTTCCGAGGGTATTTGGGCGCTGCAGGTTTCAAAGGAACGGGGTGGAGGTGGTTTGCCTGTGGTGGGAATGGCTGCCTGTTATGAAGAAATGGGCCGTTCACTTTATGCCCCTGCTGTTTTTAATTCTCATGCTCCAGATGATGGCAATATGATGTTGCTTGAGAAGGTTGCAACAAATTTACAGAAGGACCGATGGTTGCAACCCTTAATAGATGGAGAGTCCTGGTCAGCATTTGCTATGACTGAACCAGCACCTGGTAGCGGTTCCGATCCCGGTGGCATGATGCAGACACGAGCAGAGAAAATCGGGAATCAGTGGAAAATATATGGTCGCAAGTGGTTTATAAGTGGAGCAGGCATTGCAGAACATTTTATTTTAGTTGCTAGAACTTCCGATGATCCAAGGAAAGGTTTGACAGCATTTTTATTTCATCGAGACCAACCCGGTTGGCAGCTCGAGCGGCGAATTCCGACTATGGGACCAGAAGAGCATGGTGGTCACTGCGAGCTAATTTTCGATGGTCTTACAATAGACGATGAGAATCGACTTATGGGCGTAGGGGATGGGCTGAAAGTGACCCAGATACGTTTGGGTACAGCACGTCTGACTCATTGTATGCGTTGGCTAGGACTTTCAAAAAGGTGTTTAGAGATTACCCAGGACTATGTTGCAGAGCGCCAGGCGTTCGGAAAAAAACTTACTGATCATGAAGGTGTGCAGTGGATGCTTGGAGAAGCTGCTTTAGAAATTCATGTCGGACGTTTGCTTACCATGCATGCCGCATGGAAACTGGATCAGGGAAACTACTCTCGCAAAGAGGTTTCTATGGCTAAGGTAGTGGTAGCTGATACCTTGCATAAGGCTGTTGATACAGCAATCCAGCTTAACGGCGCGCGTGGATACTCAAAGGATACAGTGCTTGAGAGGATTTATCGCTATGCTCGTTGTGCCCGTCTTGTTGATGGTTCAAGTGAAGTGCATAAGATGGTCTTAGCGAGAAATTTAGCGAAAGAAAATACTGATTTTTGGGCATGGGGTTCTGAATAACGGTGACTAAGATGCAGCAGTTTGATGTTTCCAGACTATCAAGTTATGTAGAGGAACATATTGAAAGCTTTCATGGTCCCATTAGTGTTTATAAGTTTCCGCAAGGCCAGTCTAATCCAACCTTTCGTATTGATGGATTATCAAACTCATTAGTCTTACGCCGAAAACCCGAGGGTGTACTCCTTAAATCGGCCCATGCGATTGATCGTGAGTATCGCGTAATGTTGGCCCTTGATAAAACAGATGTTCCAGTCCCTAAGGTCTACCATCTATGTACAGATGACAAGGTGATTGGAAGCTGGTTTTACCTCATGGAATATGTGGACGGCACAGTATTTTCAGACCCTGCTTTACCCGGTTTAACTTCCATTCAAAGAAAGCATGTTTACGATGAAGCAAATCGAGTATTAGCTGCTATTCATAATGTTGACATTAAAACTAATACTCTGTGTGATTTTGGTAGTACTGGAAACTATTATGAGCGACAGGTTAGCCGTTGGACGAAACAGTACCGATCTTCAGAAACCTGTGTTGTAAAACCAATGGAGCAACTTATGGGTTGGTTATCAAAGAATATTCCTGAGGATGATGGTCGAACCTCTTTAATTCATGGCGACTTTAGACTAGATAACATTATTTTTGATAGTGATAGTTTAGAGGCGATTGCTGTTCTTGATTGGGAACTTTCAACATTAGGCCATCCAATTGCTGATTTAGCCTACTTATGTATGCAGCGGAGAATGAAAAGAGATCTTTTTATCCCTGGCCTCGGTGACTTAGATATTGCGGAGCTAGGAATTCCATATGAAGAAGATTTTCTTTCTAGATATTGTCATAGAACAGGACTTAAAGAGGTTGGCCCATGGCACTTTTATCTTGCCTGCTCTTTTTTCCGGCTTGCAGCAATATGCCAAGGCGTATTAAAAAGGGCGCTTGAAGGCAATGCGTCTAGTGATTATGGATTGGAGCTTGGGACAATGGTTGAACCTTTAGCAAAATTGGGTCTGAAGGCTTCTAAAAACTAAGATATTTAATCTATTAGAGAATCAATTATTAGATTTTTATACTAAACGTATGGCATGTCCCCCATCTACTGGAAGTGCAACACCTGTCATATAACTTGATGCATCACTTGCAAGAAGTAATAAAGGTCCTGTTAGTTCTTCTAGGTTGCCGATACGCCGCGGAGGAAGCCGCTTTAAATATTCTTTGCCTTCATCGCTCGCAAAGAATTCTTGGTTCATCTCAGTGGGGAAATAACCCGGACATAATGCGTTTACTCGAATGTTATGGCGCCAGAGCTCGGTAGCCATATTTTTTGTCAGATGGATAACTGCGGCTTTAGAGGTTGCGTAAACTGTCCAGCCAGGCGCAGCGCTCATGCCTGCTACAGAAGCTACATTTATGATGACCCCTGGGCGTTTTGCCTTTATCAGTTGAGATGTCACTTCCTGCGAGAGTTTTCTTAAACCATCAAGGTTGACAGCAAAGACCTGATCCCAGGTAGCATCATCAAGCTCTAGGAATCCTCCTGTCTTCGCAATTCCTGCGCAGTTAACCAAGATATCGACTAGACCCACTGATTTATGTGCCATTTCAAACATAGAGTCGATGCTTGCATTGTCTGTTATATCGAGCTGAACTGCTTCCGCAGTACCGCCCGTAGACCTGATTTTTGAGACAAGCGTTTCAAGCTTATCAAGACGTCTTGCACAAGCGATCACTTTAGCGCCTGCATTAGCTAGAACGTTAGCAGAATGTCTACCAATTCCGCTGGATGCTCCAGTAACGAGAGCCACTTTTCCAGCTAGAGAAAAAAGTTGTTGAGTCATAAAAAATTAGATCCCATATCCAGCCACTAAGTACGTGGTTTTATTAAAAAACACTCGGTATTCGCGGATGAAGGCGATTTTTACTCACACATAATTGTACCGCTTGTCGGAAGTATCTTCTTTATCTAGAGTTTTATCTAAAGCATGAAGTAGGTCCAGACTCTGGACTCAAGGGGCCTAAGGTCCGATGATGGTGGGCTAGATGATCTTGGTTATGAGAAGAATTGGAGGAAAAACAATGTGTCATTTTGCGCAGCTTTTTAGGCCTGTATTGGGTTTTTTGATTGTATTCCCTTTTGTGCTGCTGTCTGCCTGCAGTTCTCAACAGGATGAAACCTCGCAGTCATCCGATTCAACTCCTCAACAAGAAAATCCTAATGCTTGGAATATGCAGTTGGTAGGTCATCATGATCTGCAGGCTCGTCCAGCTTATCAGCCTGAGGTGCATGCTTACGGTGACCGTAGAATATTATTTGTTGGGCAACATGCCGGCCAGTCCTACAATCCTCAAACAGACCTTGTAGAAGTTAATGGGCTGACAATACTTGATGTGACTGATCCATCATTACCAATATTGTTGAAGCATCTGCCTCCCACGGGGCTTGAGGCAAATGGGAGCCAACATGTCCAAATTTGTGATGGAAGCGTTTTGCCCCAGGGTGATCCCAACAGGGTCTATATGGTTAGAACCAATGGGCTAATTTCCTATGAAATGTTTGATGTAACTAACCCGGCGGAGCCAGAGTTTATGTCAACCATTGATGCCACAGGTTTTTCATCTCGTCCTGAGTCCAGTCGGGGTAATAGAGAGACACACAAACTCCAATGGGAATGTGAGACAGGGATTGGATATTTTAATGGAACCCCAGAGGGTTGGCGTGTTACTAGGGCTCTGCAAGTCTATGATTTAAGTAATCCCGAGCAGCCCGAGCATATTAGAGATTTTGGGCTAGTAGGTTGGGAACCGACGGCCGTTGGAGAATTCCCTGAGTATCTTGTTTCAGGGCTACACCAAACATTCGCATATGGTGACCGTATATATGTTGGTTACGGTAGTGGGAATGCTGGAACCCTCCAGATTCTTGATAAAGACAAGTTATTGAATGGTGACCCTGAAGCAGCGGACCCTCTTGCACCAACGCCTGAAAACCTTGTCTATCCGCAAATCTCTCGGCTTGATATGCCTAGTTATTGGGGGGTTCACACTGCAAAGCCACTTCTTGGGTTTGAAATTTCAGACAATGAAAACGACATGGGCGGTAGCGTTAGGGACTTTCTAATCGTACCTTCTGAGGCAGGTGGTAGCGCAATTTACTGTAGGGGAGTACGAGATATCGTTTTCTTCTTGGACATTACGGAAGAGGAGAACCCTTTCCCTGTTTCTTCATACCAGGTTCCAAATGAGCCTCATGATTTTTGTAATGATGGGGGTCGTTTCGGGCCTCACTCAGTACATGATGCATTTCATCCTGATTTTGATCGAACATTAGCTATATTTTCTTATTTTAATGCCGGAATACGCGCAGTTGATATTAGGAATCCTTTTGAACCTATAGAAGTTGCTTTCTTTATTCCTGAGACAACGGAAAACACTATTGAGATGTGTGCCCAAGTTAATGGGATAGAACGTTGTGATTCAGCGATTCAGACAAACAATGTGAACATTGACGATAGGGGTTATATCTATGCCGTAGACCGCTCTAATACGGGGCTGCATATTGTGGAACTTCAAGGCGAAGCAAGAACACTCGTTGGCCTTTAAGTTCTGGGTTTGCCTGTAGGGCATTTGATAGTGGTGCTTATGTGAAACCTTGGTCGAGGTGCTAGTTTTTATGTTGCAACATTTACGGTGGGTTGTGATTTTCCTAGTTGTGTTATTGCAACTGTCTTTGTCGACTAACGCAGTAGCTGATCTTTACACTTTGCGTATTGGTTCTGGCCATCCTGCCGGCCCAACTGTTTATGCAGGAGTGTTACGTGATTACCTGGTGCCTGAGTTAAAAAGGCGAGTTTCCGCAGAAACTGAGCATGAATTAAGGATTATTGAAGGTTACGGGGGCTCCATCGCTTCAGTATCAGAGACACTTGAAGCGGTCCAGGTTGGAATTTTAGATATTGGTGGGTTCTGTACATGCTTTGAACCCGCAAAAATGTTTTTACACAACTTTCAGTATTTTGTTCCGTTTGGTCCAGAGGGGGCTGAGGAAGGGATTAAGGCGGCACGCAGGGTTTATGATGCTTATCCATGGTTGAATGAGCATTTGGAAACAAACTATGGCCAGTCATTGATTGCTATAAATGGTTGGGATAACTACCACCTTGGTTCAAGTGTGCCATGGGAGGCTGTTGAAGATCTGCAAGGGGTAAAGATTGCAGGGGCTGGTCCTAACTTGCCGTGGCTAGAACTTGCCGGGGTTATACCCGTGCAGTCAATATTGCCGGACGCTTATATGGCTATGCAGACTGGCGTTTATTCGGGTTGGTTAATGTTTCCTTCTGCCTACTTTGCATACAAACTACATGAGCCTGCACCCTATTACACATTGATAGGATTTGGAGCGATGGGAGGTGCGATCATTATTACTATGAATACGCGTTCCCTCGAACGTTTACCCTTAGAGGTGCGTGATATTGTCTTAGAGGTCGGGCGTAGTTATGAAAATGAGGCGGCAAAAATTCTGGATAACCGGCAGATATCAGGATTGGAGAACCTTCGAAACTCTGGTGCGACCATTCGGGAGTTACCTAATGAAGTTCGAGCTCAGTGGGCTCGTTCATTAAGTAATTTTCCAAATGAAATGGCCAAGGAAGCCGATTCAAGAGGCATGCCTGGTTCTGAGATTGTACGAGCATATATCGAGACGATCACTCAAAGTGGTTATGATTGGCCGGTTGAGTACGTTATTAATTAAGATGCCCAATTTGGGTAATAGCTAGGGAGGCTAATTGTGATCAAGGCTGCAATGGTGGGGCTTGGCTGGTGGGGTCGCCATATGGTGAACTCAGTTGAAAATAGCGACAAAATCAAAATTGTTAAACTAACTGCGCGCCGACCTGATCGGCACATGGATTTTTCTAAAGAGAAAGGGATACCTATAGTTAGTGATTACAATGCTTTGCTTCAAGACCCAGAAGTAGAGGCTGTAATTCTATGTACTCCTCATTCCCAGCATGAGGCCCAGGTGCTCTCAGCCGTTGAGCATGGGAAACAAATCTTTTGTGAGAAACCGTTATCCCTTACCAAAGAGAGCATTGAAAAAATGTTGGCTGTAACAAATGAAGCTGGGCTGATCATGGGTGTTGGTCATGAGCGTCGTTATGAATCTACGTTTGAAACAATTGCAAAAATGGTTTCAGCTGGTCAACTAGGTACCCAGATGCATGTTGAGGCTAACTTTTCACATAGTATTTTTACAACGGTTGAGGCCGACAATTGGCGAGGGTCTCAGGCAGAAGCACCTGCAGCTGGAATGACCGGTATGGGTGTGCATTTAACCGATCTGTTTATTTCAATGTTTGGTCCAGTAGAGTCTGTCGTTGCGCAATCTGCTAGACGTGTTCTAGCTTTACCAACAGGCGATATTGTGACAGTAAAAATTCGTTTTAAGAGTGGAGCTACTGGATTTGTTGGAGCGATTTCTGCAACCCCTTACTATGGGCGTTTCACCGTATTTGGTAATGAAATGTGGGCTGAGGCTCGCGATGATGCCCATCCTCAAGAGGGAGGACGGACTCATTTAATCACGTGCGGTAAAGACGGGGTCCAGCATAGCCAGACATTCGAGAAAAAAGACCCTGTAAGAGCTAATCTTGAAGAGTGGGTTGATGCAGTTGAAGGTCGGTGCGACTATCGTTTTACTGATGAGCAGCGTGTTGGTAACGTAGCAGTGCTGGAAGCAATTGCAAAATCAGTAAGCACTGGTAACTGGGTTGATGTTTAGGATATGACAGGACGCATTGCGCAGACCACTCATATTGTTTCCGCGTGCTGGGTGCTTGTTCTTGCAATAATTATTTTTATAGATGTTTTAGGGCGCTATTTTTTTAGTCAGCCTCTTTTAGGTGCGACCGAAATTATTAAAAACTCGGTCGTCTCTATAACTTTCTTGCAGCTACCGCTTGCTATCTACCGTGATGGAATGATTCGAAGCACTATCGTTTACGATTCTTTAGGACAGAAGGCTAAGAGAGTTCTAAGAACATTTTCCAGTGTTCTAGGTCTGCTTTTTTTCCTAGGTACAGCGCTGAGCTCGTGGCCCCCTGCCGTTGAAGCATTTAATGTCAGCGAGTATGAAGGTGAAGGAGCACTAAGGGTGCCTACCTATCCGGTAAGATTCTTGGTGGTTGCCACATCTTTTTATGCTGCTTATGTTTATTTGCATATGATGTTTCTCGATTGGACTGGTCAGAGAAAGTCCATGTTAGAGACGACTAACAGCGCATAAGTTAGTGCTATTTTTTATATCTTAAAAAAGAGACTTAATCTAGATGCTAGGCCCTGAGGTTATATTTTATTCGTTAGCCATTTTGCTTGTGCTAGTTTTTATAAGTATTCCAATTGGGATATCTCTAGGCGTTGCTAGCGTTATTGGTGTTTATTTGGCCTATGGAGATATAAACATTGCGTTATCCATACTGGGATCAACCGCCTACGATTCAATTCGAAGTCATACCCTTGCCGTTATTCCTCTCTTTATGTTGATGGGAGAAGTTATTAGTCGATCAGGTGCGGCCAAAGATCTTTATACGCTTTGCAATCGATTTTTATATAGATTGCCTGGCCGTCTTGCTGCAGCTACCGTTGTAGGCAATGCAGCTTTTGCTGCTGTATCAGGTGTGGCGATTGCATCGGCTGCAACATTCAGTCGCATCGCTTACCCGGAGATGCGAAGACTTGGGTATAAAAAGTCCTATGCTCTGGGGGTAATCGCTGGTAGCGGATCGTTGGGCATGTTAATTCCACCGAGTGTGTTGTTAATAGTCTGGGCAATTTTGACGGAAGGTTCCGTCGGAGCGCTTTTTATAGCTGGGGTTATACCTGGTTTGTTGCTTGGTTTTGCCTTTATTTTATATTGCAGTATCAGTGCAATTATTAATCCATCAATTGCCCCAGCATTAGATAGTATTGAAGAGAAACAAAGCGAAGGTGGAAAATATTCCGAACTTATAAGTGGACTCGGAATTATTACTTTAATCCTGTTCGTGCTTGGCGGCATATGGGCGGGAATTTTTACGCCGACAGAGGCAGCAGGGTTTGGAGCTCTTGGAAGTATTGTACTTGGGTATGTGAAAGGAATGCGGAGCCAAGGCTTTCTTGAGGCAATCTACAATGCGGGACGTTACACAGCACCTATCATGTTTTTACTGATTGCCGGGTCTATGTATGCACGGCTTCTAGCGGTTAGTGGCGGCATAAATCTTATTCAGGAGCTTGTTGTAGGGACCGGACTAACGCCTTTAGGCTTGATCATGATAATGACTATTATCTGGTTGCTTCTAGGGGCGCTAATTGACTCAATATCGGATATCTTATTAACCGTTCCTATATTTGTTCCAATTGCCGAAGTCGCAGGCTTTGATCCGATCGCATTTGCAATATATGGAATAATTGTCATAGAGGCTGGCCTGCTTACTCCGCCAATGGGTTTATTAATATTTACTGTGAAATCTTCGGTTCCAGACCGTTCGGTAACGCTAGGAGAGATATTCAGAGGATCCATACCATTTTGGCTCCTTATGTTACTAGTGGCTTTATTGGTGCTTTTTTTCCCTTCTCTTGCAACCTGGTTGCCGGGACTGATGTTTTAATGCGTACAATATGCTGCTAAGGGATAGGTAAAATAATACTGTCTACTGTTTGCTTGGTATGACGATAAGATTAGGAGTCAAAAATGCAACAAATAAACGTAGGAATAATTGGCACCGGATGGTGTGGGGGTATTCGTGCAAATACCTGTGCGGGAAGTCCGCTCGTTAAAGAATTGCATGTTGCCGAGATTAATGAAGATCGTCTGAAGGAAATAGTTGCAGAAACAAAACCAAATTCATCTACTACCGACTATATGAAGATTATCGAGAATGATTCGCTCGATACGATTATTATTTCTGCCACTCCTGAAACTACGCACTATCCAATGGCAAAAGCAGCACTGCTTGCTGGGAAGCATGTTTTCTTAGAAAAACCTCTTGCTTTAACTTTAGAGGAAGCAGATGAGCTAATACAGATTCAAAAAGAAAAAAATCTTAAGTTTGCGATTGGTTATTCTCAACGTTTTAATCATAAGTTTGCTTACGCCAAAAAAAGCTTAATGGAAAAAACAATAGGGGAGCCAGTTTGTGTCCTTGTGAGCAGACATTTAACAAGGGGGTTAGGCAAAAAAATTAGTGGGAGAATTAAACTTTCTCCTGCCGCGATGGAAGCTACACATGACCTTGATTTTGTTCTGTGGCTTATGGAACCTGCCAAGCCAGTTCAGGTTTATTCTCAGGCTGTTGATGGCGCGATGAAGAGTGTCACTGGTTCAGCAGATGCTCAATGGATTATGGTTACTATGGACAATGGTGTGATACTAAATATTGGTGCAGGATGGACTATGCCTCCTGGCCATCCTAATTATTCCGCTACATGGATTGAACTTACTGGTACAGACGGAATGTTGGTTATAGATGATACGCATCGTGATGTTATTTTTAACACAATGGACAATGGAATCAGACTGCCAATGTCGACAATGCCAGGAGAATCGGTAGGACATGTTTTTGCAGGCCCAATGCATAATGAGACTCTTCACTGGATTGAGGCAGTAGCATTTGATCGTCCAGAAATGTGTTCGGCCGAGAAAGCTAGAAGAGTAATGGAAATTTATATGGCAGCGGATGTTTCTGCGGAGCTTAATGAGGCTGTAAAATTGCCGCTAGTTGAGACTCCTCTTTCAGCTGTTGCTAGTGCCTGAGATCCTTCTAAAAAAATAACGGGGAGGCGACGTGTTTCCACGTCAGTCGGAGGTTCAGTTTGCGTTAGTGGTTTTTATGCTATCGATTATTGCATTGATCTTTAGTGGCCAATTAATTATTGATCCTCCAATTTCGCTTGATAGCAATTTGCTTGCTATGAATTCACGAGCATTTCCACTTCTAATATTAGTTAGCACAGTTGTCGTTTCTTTTATTATGCTTGTTAATGTAACTAGGGAAACTAATTTGTATATTCCTAGAAAGAACCCAGGCATAAGTGCTGAAGTGCCTAATGGCTATTGGCAACAGGGATTGTTTTTAATTATTACTATTACATGTGCGCTACTTCTAACTACGCTTGGATTTATTGCAACCATGTTTCTATTAATGATGAGCACAGCGATTTTGGTTGGTAATCGCAATATTTTCCAAATTCTTAGTGTAAGCATACTAATACCTTTGTGTTTTTATATTGTTGTCACTCACGTGCTTAGAACTTCATTGCCTGAAACTGACATTGTGCAGAGGTTTTTAGGGCCATTAATTCGCTTGCTACCGGCGTTTTAGGCGCATTATGGAAGTTCTGTTAGCCGGTCTAGAGGAAGCACTTCGCGTAGATACCTTCGTATGGATTAGCGGGGGGTTACTACTAGGCATGCTTATGGGTTCTTTGCCTGGTTTTACTACGACCATGGGCATGTCTGTTCTTGTGCCGATCTCTTTCTTGGTTGGCGACCCCTTAATTGGCATTCCATTTCTAATTGGAGTCTATAAGGGGGGAATATACGGCGGCAGTGTTCCTGCAATATTGATTTCCATGCCAGGTACAGGTGCTTCAATTGCTACTGTTTTTGATGGGCATGAGCTAACTAAAAAAGGTAAGGCAAGGAAGGCGCTGGAAATGGGATTGTATGCTTCTGCAATCTCAGATTTTTTTAGTGACATATTCACACTTGTGATGATAGTTCCGGTTGCAGCAATTGTTCTAGGTTTTGGACCCCCAGAAATCGCATCCATCATGTTTTTGAGTCTTGTTATTATCGCCGTTACTTCTACTGGTCCCGTGATTAAGGGACTACTCATGCTTTGCTTGGGGGTCTGGTTTGGTTTGATTGGCGCTGACCCATTTTCTGGCGCTGCTAGATATACCTTTGGTACCAACCAACTCTATGATGGTTTTCATTTGATTCCTATGCTTATTGGTCTTTTTGCACTTCCAGAGATATTTAATGCTGTTAAGGAGGGAGATCAGACTAACTCCTCTATTGCTAAGTTTGTAGGCGAGCATTTGAGATTTAATGAACTCAAAAGAAGTTTACGCACTATATTTCGTTCGACTGCGATAGGCACCCTAATTGGGTTAGTTCCAGGGCTTGGTCAGCCGATTGCAGCGATGATGGGATATATTGCTGCAAAGAACTCTTCAAAAACACCAGAAAGATTTGGTAAGGGTGAACTGGATGGCGTGGCAGGTTCTGAGGCCGCTAATAATGCTGTTAATGGCCCGACTATGGTTCCTCTTTTAACGCTGGGTATACCAGGAGATGCAGTCACAGCATTATTGCTTGGAGCCTTCATGATGCAAGGACTGAGGCCAGGTCCTACACTTCTGGAAACTAACGGTGAGATAGTCTTCGCTATCCTCATAGCCATGGTTTTTGCAAATATTTTATTTTTAATTATTGGTTATTTAACTATTCCACTATTCACAAAGGTTGTAACAATAAAACGTTCGCTTTTAATTCCAGTAACAATAATGTTAGCGTTTGCGGGAACTTATTTAGCACGTAGCAACCCCTTCGATATAGTGACACTAATTGGATTTGGTTTGGTGGGTATTGCGGCTCGCACAGCTAAATTTGATGTTGCACCAATGGTGATGGGATTCATTTTGGGCAGAGAATTAGAATATAGTTTTGGACAAACATTAGCGTTAGCAGGAGATGATTGGTTACATTTTGTTTTTGTAGAGCGTATAGGAATGACAGCGGTGGTATTAGCAACTCCAATTGTAGGTATTATTCTGGGTACCAGAATGAAGCGCTTTCGCCAGAGAGCCATAGAGAGGGAAGAAAAATGAGAGCTTATTGGGGCATCAGTTTTTTTATAAGTACATTTCTCTTGCTAGCATTTTTTTCTGATAATTTACTGGCACAGGAACAGTATCCTGAGAAACCAATAACACTAATAGTGCCTTATGCTGCTGGAGGTTCTAATGATCTAAATGCTCGTATTTTTACTAGTTTTCTTGATGATTATCTTGGTCAACCAGTATTAATAAAACTGGTTCCTGGTCAGGCAGGACAGAAAGGTACTCTAGAAGCTGTTAGAGCCGAACCTGATGGCCATACCTTGTTATTTACTGATAATTACAGAGACCAACTACATCGTTATACCTTTCGTAACAATGCATATGACACAAATACGGATTTAATAACTATTGCAAGAGTTAATTATGGGGCAATTGGGATAATTGTTAGAAATGATGATGACTTTAAAACATGGGCGCAGCTTGAAGCTGCTGCTAAATCAAAATTTGGCGCTGTAACTATGTCCCATAGTGGTCTATGGGTCGCACTTTTTGTGCCAGCCATCCAGGTAATGAAAAATCTTGACTTGCAATTGAGAATGGTGCCGTATCGTGGTGGTGGTCCTGCAAAAGCTGCATTATTGGCAGGAGATGTCGATATGTCGATGGCTTTCCCAGCAACTGTCGCAGCGGATGTTGAGGCTGGGCGCATTAGGATTCTAGCAACTGCGGGAAGAGAAAGACTTATTCCAGATGTGCCGTCGTTTGTTGAAATTGGACTACCTCCTACAACTGGATTTATGCATCGAGTGGTTATGGCGCCTGTCGGCATTTCAGAGGAGAGGGTTATGATTCTTAGAGAAGCCTTTTCTAGAATGCAGCAAGAGCAAGGATATCAGCGGATGATGGCCCAGCTTGGTGAGAATACCGAGTATCTTGATGGCGCTGCCTATGAGGCTGTCCGAGTTCAACAATCCAGTGATTATCGAGAACTTGCTGAGTCCTTGATTGCCCAATAGTGACAGTTATTGAACATTACGTTGTGGATAGAATATTAGACAACACGATTATTGGTTGTAAACTATTCATCTTGAATGACAACTTTCCCGTTTGGAGGGTGAAAAATGTCTAGAACATTAAAAACATTAGTCTGCCTCAGCTCTGCATTAGCCGCGTGTAGCGGAACTAATGGGCCGTTACACGCCCAGAATGCAGATTTTGTAACAACAAGGCTTGAGCAATTTGATGTGCCATGGGCCCTAGAATTTCTCCCAAATGGCCACTTGATGATAAGCGAGGGTAAGGGAGCAATAAGATTAATGGATACCGATAGTGGAACTATTGGTGAAATTACAGGCTTGCCAGAGGTTAGCTATGGAGGTCAAGGTGGATTGGGCGATGTTGTAATTCACCCAAATTTTCAGGAAAACAACCTTGTCTATATAAGTTATGTAGAACCTGGCGATGGTGATACCAGTGGAGCAGCTGTAGCCAGAGCCCAATTGAATTTAAGTGGGGATGGCGGTGAGCTAACGAACCTAGATGTTTTATGGCGTCAGGTACCTAAGGTCAGTGGCCAAGGACATTATGGTCATCGTATTGCGTTTGGCCCAGATGGTTATTTGTGGATTAGTTCTGGGGATCGTCAAAAGTTTGATCCAGCCCAAGACTTAGGTACTAATATAGGTAAGGTCGTTAGATTAAATATGGACGGTTCTGTTCCAGACGATAATCCCTTCAATGCCCGTGGTGGTGTCGCAGCTGAGATTTGGTCGTTTGGACATCGTAACCCTTTGGGACTCGCATTCGATGCAGAGGGCCAGTTATGGAATATCGAAATGGGACCTAAGCATGGCGATGAACTGAATCGGGTTGAGCGCGCCGCAAATTACGGTTATCCAATCGTATCGAACGGCGATCATTATGATACTCAATCTATTCCTGAACATCCGCTTTCATATCGGACTGCTGCGGCAATAAGAGATCATGGATTAGAAATTCCTGATCATGATATGCACCCTGAGTTTGATATGCCTTCAGCGTACTGGGTTCCTGCTATATCGCCATCAAGTTTGATGTTTTACAGTGGAAATGAGTTCCCAGATTGGAATGGCGATGCATTTGTTGGTGGTTTGTCCTCACAGGCAATTATTAGGGTAGAGCTTGACGGCGAAACCGCTCAAGAGGCACAGAGGCTAGAGGTAGATGGTCGTCGCATCAGAGATGTAGAACAAGGCCCCGAAGGTGCAATATGGGTGCTTGAGGATGGACGTCGTGGTGATGGCTATTTATTTAAGCTGACAGCTCCATAGTAGTGATTAACTAGCGAGGTAAAATGCGGCAAATTTTTTGCTGCTAGATATCAGCGCGATTTTTCTCTTTTACGGCTTGGTTAACCACGTTGATCGGCCATTTTCCTTCGAGAACGCGGCGTACTTCACTAGGTGCGCCGCGTTGTAATCCTTCCATTGCTTGTTCGCTATACCAAGCCGCATGTGGGTTTATAATGACGTTTTCTCGGGACCGAAGTGAGTGGTCTGTTGGTAGCGGTTCTGGATCGGTAGTGTCCAGAGCACAACCTGCTATTTGTCCGTCATCCAGTGCCTGTACTAGTGCTTCAGTATCAATAATGGGACCGCGTGAGCAGTTAATAATTACTGCTGTACTTTTCATTTTTGAAAATGCATCCGCACCCACCATTCCACGAGTCTGAGGTGTAAGGGGGGCATGAACACATAGATAATCTGATTCTTTGAGTAAGTCTTCAAGTTCTACTTTTTCCCCTGACACGTCAAATTGTCCTGCTTCAACAAATGGGTCAGAGTAAAGGACACGCATATCTAAGCTTGCTGCACCTCTTGCAACCCGTCGTGCAATATTTCCAAAACCGATAAGCCCTATTGTTGAACCTGCTAAACGGAACATTGGTTTGCCAGGGGGGACGGCCCACTCACCTTTACGGACTAGTCGATCATAAAATGCAATCTTACGTGCACAAGTAAGTAGCATTGCGAGAGTGTGTTCGGCCACTTCTTCAATACAGTATGTTGGGTTATTGGTGACAATAATTCCGGCTTCAGTTGCAGCCGCAAGATCTATTGTATCGACGCCTATCCCATACCGAGCAATAATTTTGCAATTGGGCATGCGCGCCATGATATCTGCTGTAATTGGTCCGCCATAGGTATTCAGTAATGCCTCGCAGTTTTCAGCTTCTGGGAAAAAAGCTTCTGGATCAGTAACTTGCAAAGGCACGAGATTGGCTAGATTCCCAAGGATTTCTTCTTCGACATCTAGTGATTCCCATACATAATCAGTGAGAACGACTTTTGCTTTTGACATTTAAATACCTATCGCAATTACCAGGGTTTGAATTAAATTGATGGCTACTCTTTCCAACGTACGATGCCAGCAACTCCATCAACTGCAACTGTTGAGCCATCTGGAATACTAGTGGTGGCATCAAGTACGCCTAAAACCATGGGTATGCCACGTTCACGTGCTAGAGAAGCAAGGTGTGATGTACTTCCACCAAGTTCTGCTATTACCGCAGAAACCTGCGGTAAAATTCCAGCGAGAGCTGGTCCCGGCACCTTGGTTATTAGGACATCTCCCGGGCCGATTCGGCTAAGTTCGCATTCACAGTTCACCACACAAGCCTTTCCGGTTCCCCAGCCTACTCCAGCAGGGTGACCTCTTAGCCGTGGGTGCTGATCCCAGATTTGATCAGGAGCATGTTCGGTTTCTAAATGCAGTGGGCGAGCTTGAAGTAGCTTGAAACCATCATCATCTAATGACCATTCAATTTCAGCTGGACCGTCAACTATTGACTCGGCTGCACAAAGATACTGCCCAAGCTCTTTTACCTGTTCTTTAGATAGGCATGGTTCAATAGCCATTTCTTTACTGATAGTTTGTGTGCCATGGTGTGTACACCCTACAGCCTGAAATTTTCTACCAGCAGCTATTTCTAGAACTTTGCCATCTCGTGTTAGTCGATAACGATCAGGTACCACTTCTCCTTGGGCGATAGCAGATCCGAGTCCTAAGGTTGCGTTAATCAGCATGTCACCTTCTGAAGTTTTACTAAGCCCCCCTCCTGATATCTTGGCATTTACTAATGGTTGAATAATGAGTCCCATACCTGTTTCAGCCGGGTCTATGTCATGTGTTGCCATATAGCGAAGTGCTCGGGTTGCCCATAATGCACACCAGCATGATCTAATCGCGGTTAGGTATTCAGTTTTGTCCTCGAGACCAAGGAAACTTTCAAATTGTCCGGCAAAGCTAGAACCGAACCTATCCTCAACCAATGCTGAAGATCTCACAACACCAAGGTTATTCGGAATCGACATTATGGATTCCCAAGCGCCCATTAAGGGTTCAATAAGTTTGTCGGTGATGGGTTGGTCCAACAGGCCAAGTTTAATAGCTAGTGCACTACGACGTGCTTCCATACCCTCGGTACTGAAGACTTTATGTGCGGTCTCTTCAAGTCCTAAAGCTTTTAGTTGTAGGCGATATGCATCAGCATCCAGAGCAAAGCCATTAGCGATTGGAAGTCCCGCTACCCCCAAGGCCGCTAAATTAGCAGCCTTGGGGCCAAAGCGATCGGCATCGGTTGCATCAGCATCCGTGAGAGGGACGACAAATTTTTCCACTAAGCTTTCCCTTTGAACGTCCGTTACCAGAGCTAGACTAGTTTGCGGTCTCTAGAGTCCGCCGCAGCATAGCCTGGTATTGGGTCAACAACGGTAATCTGTTCTACCGGGAAGTTTGAAACAATCTCGGTATGATCACTATGCACAATCAACATTTCTTCTATTCGAACACCGTACTCAAACGGGATTCCATGCTGCGTCTCAAGTGCAAAAGTCATGCCTTCCTTTATGTCAATCGGATGGTCTATTGACCAAATACGTGAAATAACTGGCGGGTCATACTGAGCAAGTCCTAGGCCATGCCCCCAAAGATTAGCTGCTGCCTGGTCCTCTTCTTCATAGCCCCAAGTCTCTTTTGCAGAGGGCCAAACCGAAGCAATATCTTTAGTGGTCGCACCAACTTTTACCTCATTGATAGCCTTATAGAGCCACTCCAGCGCCAAAGCATATATATCCTTTTGTTTTTGTGATGGCTCCTTACCTACACAGTATGTTCGGTAGTAGCAGGATTTATAACCATTCCATGTGAGTGCCGCGAGGTCCATGAAGACAATATCACCTGGTTTTATTATTCGATCGGAAAAGTTTCTCCAGTTTGGCCAGGTGTTCGGGCCGGAGGAAACAATCACATCTTCAACATCTTCCATGCCCGGAATATTGTAAAGAAACTCCATAATATGGGCTGTAACTTGATTTTCTGTCAGGCCCGGGCGCAAGAATTTCATCGTTTCCCAGTGAGCTGCGTCTCCAATTGCGCCAACAATACGGAAGCATTCCTGTTCATCGACATTTTTAACGGCACGAGCATCCATCATAGGGCTCATACCATCGGTCCAGTCGATTCCTGCTTCTTTAAAAGCACCTATGATATTGATGTCAACAAAATCAATACCAACTTTCATGCCAGCAACATTACTTTTCTTCATTTCTTGAAGCACGGCGTTTGTGAATTTCTTAACCTGCTGATCTGATGCTGGACCAGCGGCTCCTTTAATCCATGCATAGGAGTAGCGAACATTTTCGGGTGGAATCCACGGAGAGTGTCTCTCGATCTGCATCCCGATGTCGCCTTGCTCAAATATGACAGGTGGATCATCTCCACATAGCATCGCATAGCGAAGTCCAGGCTTTAGTCTGTTCCAACCTGGGGTCATTGTGCTTGTGACGTAGCGCACGTTTTCATCATACATAAGTACCAATGCGCCAAGACCATGAGCTTTCATTTTTTCTCTAGCTCTTTCGAGTCTATATGTCCGCAGCCGATCCCAATTAACTCGCTGTTGCCAATCCAATCCCACCGTACCGAAATTTGCCATGCTTAATCCCCTGTCGAAGCAAAACCCTGGTAAATCCTTCGAACTCACCATTTTAAGTTCAGTTGCTATGATGTGCTGCGGTTCGCGATTACTTGAATGAAATTCGCGGAGAGCACGTTAACTTAGTAATAACGTGGATTTTACGCTAGCCATTCGCGACATGAAATACCTAGATGCACACAATAGCGTTAATTGTGGGTTGCATGAGCTCAATAGACTTGCAAAAATGACGTTGTTTGCGCACCGCTTAAAATTAATATTTATAAAGGCGGGTTCGCGTTACAAATTCTGGGCTGTTTATGGGAGGCGTAAGCCATGTTGCATGCTGTGTTGGATAGATTTGCGTCTCTTGTTCTGGCTTATCATGTCTCCTGATAATACAACCCAAATGGATGGGGTAGAGGACCCTGAAGAGAACCTGATTGCTAGAAAAAACCTTGTGGGTGCTGCCATGATTGGTTTGCTTGCAATACTAACAATGTTTTTTTCTTTGCGTCTTGTTGTTCCGGATTCAATTTATACGGCGCCCGGACTTTTACCTTTTATCGTCGGATTTACTCTGCTCCTAATGGCCATAATATTAGGTATGCAATCGATTCGGGCAGGTGCACTGACTAAATCCAATACGTTGTTTGCTGGTTTGGCATATGCAAGTTGGTCAGAAGAAGACAGGCGACGTTTGATGCTTGCGGTGCTGATCGTAATGTACGTAATGTTAGTCGCATTTGTGAACTTTAATTGGCAAATCCCTGGCGCCCCATTTGGGTTTGAAATTAGTAGTTATGAGGTCATCTCTATTGTTATGGTGACTTGGATCCTCTATTTGTTTTGGAGGGCCTCGATAACAAGATGCTTTGTTATTGCGGTTATTAATATTGAATTGTTAGCGACCATTTTTCGGTATGGATTTGGCATTCTGATGCCAGAAACTTTTTGATATAAGCATGGAAGTCCTCTTACAGGTACAAGAACAGTTTCTGGTTATTCTCCAAGACCCATGGCTTTTAGTTATCTGTCTTGCTGGAGTAACTTTAGGAATAACCTGGGGGGCAATGCCAGGGCTTTCTACCACGATGGCTATGACCTTGTTAATTGGTCTTACGGTTGGCATGTCTCAATCTGCCGCTATCATGTTTATGTTGGGTGTCTACACAGGCTGTGTTTTTGGTGGCGCTATTTCTGCGGTGCTTGTCAATATTCCAGGCACACCTGATGCTGTACCTACGATGATAGAGGGTTATGCTCTAGCCCGGCGAGGGGAAGGTGGTCTTGCTTTAGGCACTGCGATTTCTGCGTCTTTTTTGGGAAACTGGGTGGGTATCCTACTATTAATTGCAATGATCCCAGCCGTTCTTTTTCTTGCCCTGCAGTTTCGTTCATGGGAAATGTTTCTTCTTTCCCTGTGGGGAATTGCAATATGCGGCTCGATGTCATCTTTGGACATGCCGATAAAAGGATGGATCTCTGGTTGGATAGGATTGTTAGTTTCTTTCGTCGGATTGGATGCCATTCATGGAGTTTCCCGTTTCACTTTAGACTCCTTTTATCTCAGCGATGGAATCGGCTTTATTCCTGTTCTTATCGGGCTTTTCGGAATCTCAGAAATACTGCGTGTGCTCCCGCAGAGGAGTCCTCCCAAGATTCCATCAGATGTCGGACGTGTTCTTCCCTCTTTCCAGGCGTTCAAACGATATGTAGCGCCTAGTTTTCGATCAGGCATCATTGGCACGATTATTGGGGCGATTCCAGGTGCTGGAGCCAATGTGGCCTCCTTCTTTGCTTATGACGTTGGTAGGCGTCGTGCATCGAAGGAAGAAAAGAAGAAGTGGGGAAAAGGCAGTTATGAGGCTATCGTTTGCGCAGAAGTAGCTAATAATGCAAATGTCGGGGGTTCCATGTTGCCTACGCTCGCACTTGGCATACCTGGCAATGCTGCTGCTGCTGCAATTCTTGCTGCTCTGCAATTAAAAAATGTAGTCGTTGGCCCATTGATTCAGATTGAAAACCCCGGCCTCATTTACTTTATTTATATCGGGCTGATCATCGCTAATTTCTTTATGTATGGTATGGCAATTGCGCTGATCAAGCCCTGTGTAAAATTATTTAGTTTGCCAAAAACATTATTAATGCCATTAATTTTGCCTATTTGTATCCTTGGATCTTTTGCGGTTAACCTTAATTTTTTTGATGTATATGTGATGCTTGTTGCCGGTCTTATCGGCTATGTGTTGCATCAATTTGGTTTCCCATTAGCGCCGCTTGTTTTAGCAGTGATCCTAGGGCCATTGGCAGATGAAAATCTTAGACGGGCATTACTGGTTTTTGAGGACAGCGGTGTTCTCAATGTTTTATGGGATCGAAAACTTGGAACGATCTTGTTATTAATTGTGATTTACACGTTTTATGACGGTATCTTTAGGCGAGGGAAGCCACAGGAAATTATAAATGACTGAAAAAATGGATAATATAGGTCTTGCTATTATCGGCTGCGGCACGATTGGGCGTATCAGGGCAAAGTTTGCGAGGCAATTTCCTGGCGTCGAATGGTTAGGTCTTTGTGATGAGAAACCTGAGGTTGGTAAACAACTAGCAGAAGATACAAAAGCAGACTTTTTTACCACATCATTTGAAGAGTTACTTGATCGCCCTGAGGTAAATGCGGTCATGGTGCTTACAGATGAGAACCGTCATACCGCACCGGCACTTATGGCGATTGACCGTGGGCATAAATTGTTTATCGAAAAACCTTTAGCAACAGACCCTCGCGAATCGGCACAGATACTAAAAGCAATTAATGAGAAAGATACAGATGCTTGTGTTGCCTATACACAGCGTTTCCGTAGACGTTTTTTAACTATTAAAGAGCGTTTAGGTGCAGGCCAGATTGGTGATGTGCATTCGGTTGTGACCCGTGCTTTGATGAATCGGATGGTGCCAATAGCCACGCTTGCAAAGACAACTGAAAGAAAGAACCTAACGCCCATGGTTGTGTCGGGTACGCATAGTTTAGATATGTCTATGTGGCTAATGGAAGGGAAGGTGCCGGTTTCTGTGTATGCACGCTCAACAGATAAGGTGCTTGGTTCACTCGGCACAAAGGATTCGACTTTTGGGGTATTTACCATGGAAGATGGGACCATATTTTCAATGAACATTAGCTGGGCACTGCCAGTGGTCTGGCCCGGCGCTGTCTATGGGATTGAGATAGGTATTGTTGGAACTAAGGGCGTTATTGATGTGGAAGATACACATCGAGATCTTGTGTTGGCTACAGAAGAACCTTTACCCGCAGGCTATAGAACTCGTGGTTTTGAACCCCCCATGGAACGTCATGTGGACTTTCTTACAAGCTACCCGCCTGGTGATATTTGGAATGATCAACTGTGGGGGCCTATGAAGGAGGAAACGATGGCCTGGTTTACTCGAATAATGTTGGGTATTGAATCACCTCATGCTTCTGCCGCTGATGGTCATAGAAACTTAATGTTGACTATGGCAATGGACCGTTCAGCGAGACTCGGCGAAGAAGTTACATTGCCAATCGATCCCGAGGTTTTCTATTCGGACTAAACACCTATAGTTAGCATAGCTGACCATAGAATGTATGGCCAACCAATAACCACTCAGGCAGTGTTTATTTGAAGCGGTTTATGGGACTGAGAACGCCCAGCAGATGCATTGACTATCATGTCTCTAACAATCGGTGTGCGATTAAAATAGTGACCTTCAAGTGCATCCGAGATTGCACATACCAAAGCAGCGGAGGCCGCACCCATCACGGGTTCACCGACACCCTTTGCACCCACTGGATTGACAAAGTCAGGTTCATCTAATGCCTCCACTTGCATGTGAGATGGAACATCTAGATAGGATGGTGGTTTGGCCTGGTAGAAACCAATATTGCCTGGCAGGCCCGTCTGAGGATCATAGATTATTCGTTCGAGCGTTGCGTGACCTATACCCATCACTGCACCACCTTTGATCTGAGTGGCCAGACTTTGTGGGTGAATAACGGTTCCACAATCTGCTACAGCAACATATTCGATAATTTCAAATTTTCCAGTTTCAATATCTAATTCTATTTCCATAAAGCCGGCAACCAGTGCTGGGGTTAGGCCGCCTGCATCGAGATTATCCTTGGCAACGCCTATTAATCCAGTACCTGCCAGCCCACGGACTGCTGCCTGGGTAATTGGGTGAATGTCTTCGGGCATTTCTTCACCACTGAATTTACCGCCCAGTTCAATAGCCCTCTGTGCAGCAACCGCATACGTCATGTTGACTGATGGATCATCCTTGCGGAAAACCTTTTCATCTGCAATATCATAGTCATCAACAGATCCGCCTAAATCTGTAGCAGCAATTTCCTTCAGTTTCCCAATAGCGTTAACGGCAGCGGCGTAGGCAGTCCTAGTTTGGGTGCCGCTGGTATTACTGCCAAATTGACCGGAGTTCCAGGGTAGATGCCGATTGGAGTCACCACGCATGACAAGGCAATTCTCCCAGTTGCATTTCAATACTTCAGCAGCAACACGCGAGGTTCCTGTATGCGAATAAGTACCAAGGTTACCCACACCGGTATGGATATGCAGCTTACCTTCTGGACTCAGTCGTACAAGACCATCAAATCCAGAAAAGCTTGCTGGATGAAAGCCCTGTCCAATTGCGATTCCCGTAACCTTTGAACCGTTTCTTTGGCCACTGCGAGCGCTTCTTTCCGCCCAGTTGAACATTTCAGCGCCTCTGTCCAAAGCCTGGTTCATGAACGAACTTGTAAGGGGTACAAGATTGCCATGTTCCTCAGCTACTAGTGAATCATGAGTTGGTGCATTAACCTTCCGGATATCTAACCGACTAATCGACAGTTCATTTGCTGCTTTATCAAGAAGAGGCTCCATTGCATTAGCCATCTGGTTTTGCCCCGGCCCTCTTTGTGGACCACGTGGAGCGGTATTAGTATGAACAGGGACAGCCCTCATACGCATTGAGATAGGCGTGTACGTAACGGCGACATATTCAGCCGCTGCTCGAAAATCCCAGAATCCAGGCGTAGCGCCAGAGTCTTGTACTAGATAGATGTCCGCTGCAGTAATGCGCCCGTCTTCACGGAAGGCTAGCCTGGCTCGTCCCTGGAACCCCCCTCGTGCAACGCCCAGATAATACTCTTCTGCACGACTGATACGCATCATTACTGGTCGACCAATCTTTTTCGACATCAGGGCAGGAATTACCTGCACAGGGTAAGAAGTTCCCTTTGAGCCAAAGCCACCCCCACAAAACTCTCCTACATATCTTATGTTTTCTATGGGTTCATTAAGAAGACGAGATAAAACAGGCATATTGAAAGTTTGACTTTGACCTGAGCCAAAGATATGGCAGCGTCCATTTTCCCAATAGGCCATATTGCTGCGTGGTTCCATGGAATGGTGCGAATTGGCTTCAGTAACAAAGGTTTCATCTAGAACCAGTGTTGCGTTATCGAAGGCATCTTCCAGGTCACCAAAAGACCACTCTTCAAGTGGCTGTCCATCCATAGGAAGGACGCCTTCAGGAACAGCTGCAAAGTCTTGAGCTGTCCATTTGAGCACTTCGGTTGGAGTTCCTCGAACGCCAATATTACCTTCAGTGCGAGCATCTGGGCCTCCAGGGTAAAGGCTTACGAGTGGGTCTACTACGAAATCAAGAGGTTCAATGTCTACTTGGATTCTGTCCAACGCATCCATTGCCGTAGTTTCATCTACAGCAGCCACAGCCAATATTGGTTCTCCAATATATTTTGGCTCATTAGTGAGGATTGGATTCGGGGCATGCGTAGGCACCTCATCAGCAGTAAGCACTCCAAGCACGCCTTCCATAGCTAGTGCTTCGCTCGCATCAATGTTTGTCACTAACCCATGGGGCACTGGGCTAAGCATAAGACGACAAAAAACCATACCTTCTACACGGAAGTCTTCCGCATATTTTGCTCTGCCAGTTACCTTTGCCTCAATATCAGGTGGTATAAAATTTTTTCCAAGCAGAGAGTAAGCCATTCTTCATCCCTCCGAGCTCAAAGAGCTCGTTGATAAATTATCTATATAGATAATATAAAAAGCACTTTGAGGATCACCTGTCAGATTCTTGCAGTCAAGCAGATTTTATACTGATTACTTAATTGCAATCGGATTCAGTGGTGATCCACAGCCACCCGTGATTGGAAGCGGCGGTGCGCAGAAAAAGAACTCATAGATCCCATCCGCAGTGCAATCATCTGCCAGATCATCGACCACAAAAATCTCACCCATTGTGATACCTATCATTGGAATAACAACCCAATGCCAGGGCTGCTGGGCTTCGGTTGTTTCATTGGGCCGAACCTCGCAGCCCCAGGTATCTGTACAGATAGCAGCAATTTCTTTTTCATGAATCCACTCAGCTGTCTCAAAAGCAAGACCCGGGGCATCACCACCTGCATAGCCACCCCAGTTTTCAGCTCTAAGACATTTACCCATCATGCCTGTACGAACGATGACAAAATCGCCACGCTTTATTTCCACGCCTTGTGATTCTGCGGTCTCGTTAAGATCATCATTGGTAATGGCCATCCCTTCATCAAGAGATTCCACGCCTACATGTTTAGCAACGTCTAGTAATACTCCTCTACCAACAGCACGGTCTTTAATTTTATCGATAGCATTTTTCTGAGCACCGTTACTATCAACGAGTCGTGCGTCATATCCATTCCACATTTTGTCATCATAAAAAATGTGTCCAAGCGCATCCCACTGGGTGCCGCATTGCAGCGGCAAGGAGATCATGTCATCCGCATAACGCAATTTTCCTTCATCCTGGTTTCCGGCAACCGCATCTGTTCCAGTAGCTGTCATCGTATGTATCGGATTAAAACGATTACCCCATAATCCGCTTTGTGGGCCTTTATTATCAAAATCTAGACCAAGAGAAAATACTTTTCCTCTGCGAATTAACTGGGCAGCTTTAACTATGTCTTCTGGGCTGATGAAATTAAGCGTACCGATTTCATCGTCTGGACCCCAGCGTCCCCAGTTCTTACATTTTTCCGCTGTTTCGCGAAGAATATCCATATTTAATTTGCTTTCATCATATCGTCTTGGCATGTGTATCCTCGGGCATTAGAGTTTTGTGATATATCCCATTAGCGATGATTCAATCAAAACTGTCAACTGAATTATTTGATTGCTAGCAGGATAAAGTAGGGCCTATTGACTAAGGCGGCGAAATTTCTGAACGCGCTGACCTGTTTGTACCTCAGTTGTATATAGATTGCCCTGAGAATCAATGGTTATATCGTGTACGGAATAGAATTGCCCTGCTGAGCGCCCAGCTCGGCCGATACGACCTTGAGTGATATTCGATGCACGCTCAATAATCCGAACTTCACTGTTCATTCCATCAACCATAAACATAAGTCTCTGGGCTGGGTCGAGAGAGAAAGCGAGGTCATAGACTGAGCCATTCATCAAGGTGTCTGGTTCAAAGAAAGATTCAGATATAAAAGTGCCATCTGCTTGGAAAATTTGTACTCGATTATTAGTTCGGTCGCACACATAAACATGTCCTTCTAAAGAGAGTTGAACGCAATGCACTGGATTACCAAATTGTCTTGACGGAGTGGCTGTTGGATTATAGATCGGAAGAGGCTCATCATCTGGTGTATTGCCGTAAGCACCCCAATGCCTCTTGTAGGCACCTGTTTCTGTATCAAAAACAATAATACGTTTGTTTCCATAACCATCAGCAACATAAACTTCATTGGCTTCAACGTCGACGAAAAGATCAGCTGGACGACCTAGATTATCCGTGTCATTGCTCCCAGTGCTTTGATCAGGGCTGCCAATTTGTAAAACAAATTCACCATCCATAGTGAATTTCAGAATTTGATTGTCTCCCTGGGCGTTGCCAGCAAGCCAGACAAAGCCATCAGCTATATGGATGCCATGTTCTGACCTGGGCCAGTCATACCCATCTCCTGGACCTCCCCAGGCTCGTAACAAATTACCACTTTGATCAAACTCAATTACTGGAGGTGCCGGGAAACAGCATTTGCTCAGAGGGGGATCCAATGTCGCTCCAATATCCCGTCCAGCCAGTGATCTAGGCCTTTGCACAATCCATATGTTGTCGGTTTTATCGACATGGACTCCAGAGACCTGTCCAATCAGCCAATTATTAGGCAGTGGTTTAGGCCAAAAAGGATCAACAATGAACTGTGGAATATCAGCGAGCTCTTGATTAGCTAATACTGTTGTGGGCGAATTGGCAGTGCGCTTTTCAAAAGGAATGTCGGGCGCTTTTGTTTGCGCTGAGGCTAAATTTACTGCGGTAAACCCCACACAAGTTAATACTAATTGTTTTATATGCCAATGTAGATTGGGCACCGTACTAATCCTGTTTTTCCATATGACATCAACTAATCGATTTTTGAATAAGACGAAAAATAAACTTTAAAACATAAGACTAGGTAAGTATGTAGCAATTTGTGGATAAGAGGTGATGGCAATAATTCCTGTTAGCATAATAATCCAATAGGGAGTGGAGCTACGAAAGATTTGCATTATAGAAATATTGTCATTTTCATCTTGAATAGCAGCTTTTACTGTATATACCAGCAAACCAAATGGTGGTGTGAGTAGGCCCGCCTCAATAGCTAGAATACCAACTATTGCAAAGGCAATGGGGTCATATCCCAAGCTTACAGCGATAGGCTCAAAAATAGTTACGGTAAGCAACATTATTGAAATAGAATCAATAACTGTTCCTAGAATAAACCAAATCGCCACCATGGCTGCAATGATCATCCATGGAAGCATGTCGGTGCCGAGGAAGGCATCTTGTATAGCGCTCGAAACTCCTGTCATTGCTAGAGTTCGTGAATAAAGCGCAGCAGATACTAACAACAAAAGTATTGGTGCGGAGGTGCGTCCGACGGATAAAATAGCGTCAACTATTTCTCGTGTGCGCATGCCCTTGGCAATCGCCATGATTAATCCAATGAAAGCCCCAGCTCCAGCGCCTTCTGTTGGTGTAAAAATGCCAAACCATATGCCACCCAAAACAGCTGCTACAACAAAGATGATGCTAAAAACGCTACTCCAGACTTGCATAGCACTCGGTATAGATGTTTCAGGGGGCAATATATCTGGGTTTTGTGTTTTCTTGTCCGTACCAACAAGACTCGGTTTCAAAACTGCAATAACTAAAACATAGGATACAAAAAGACCAAGGAGCAATAGACCTGGAAGTACTCCCGCCAAAAATATCTGGCCAATAGATCTTTCAGTGAGTAGACCCCATACAATCATCAATACGCTAGGCGGAATCAGCATGCCCAGGCAACTTGAACCAGCCACTGTTCCAAGCGCAAATCCTCGGTCATAGCCAAACTTTTTCATTTCAGGGTAGGCAATACGCGAAAAAGCTGCTGCAGAAGCAATGCTTACGCCGGTTACAAAAGAAAAAATAGCATTCCCTAAGAGTGTAGCTACTGCTAGGCGTCCTGGAATTCTGCGAAGATTTCTATGAATCGCTTGATATACATCAGTCACAGCGCCTGATTTTGCGATAAATTCACCCATCAACATAAAGAGAGGAATAACTGCAAACTCATATGCACGTAGTGATTCGTAGGCTGTGCTCCCGAGCATGGCGAGAACAACATCAAGATTACCGCCCGTGATAAGAAAAATACCTAACGCACTAGTCATGCCCAGTGCTATTGCAATATGCACACCGAGACCGACCATCACCAATAGGCTAACGATCAAAACGGTTGCAATATTAACGTCAAACATTAGTTGTTACTCGAGTGACTATTGATTAGTTGAATCACTTTGATTGATTTGTGAATTAATGTTTGTAGGTAATTCACTTGGTTTAAAAATATCTATATAAGCTATTAGTAGGTAGCTGATTGTTGCAATAGCACTACCAAATAAGATTGTGAAACGAGTAGGCCAGGCTGGGACACGCAGTGCTCCTTCCCCTTCATATTCACCAGCAACCCAAGCATGAACAGCTGAATCCCAACTTCCAAAAAAAATCATTAAAAAAAATATCGCACCTAATAGGTAGCCAAGTGCAAGAACGATACGGCTAATCAAAGGAGGAAGTTTTTTGGCTAGAAAATCAGCGCGTAACATTGATTGACTGCGAATCGCATAGCCCGCCTGGAGAAATACAATCATGACAATTGAGTTCATGACAATTTCCGGAACTCCATAGATCGGCGTATTAAATACAGTGCGACCTATGATGTCTGTAATGATAATGAATGTCAGGAAGAAGGCCCATCCTGCAGCGAGCACCATAAGTCCTTTTGTGAGCTGATCACTAAGCTTTATAAGAGCAGTCATTTTTTAAGCGACATCGCCAGGGTTTCCCTGTAGTTTATTTTCTATGAGGAAAGAAAATATTAGTTACTAAGTGAATGAGATTAATTACCTAAGCTGATAACGAACGGGCCAGGTATAGCCATGTCGTTCAGCCGAGCTTAAGGTAGTTTCTAATACTTGTGTTCCTGGCAAGCCTTGTGCGTCAAGCTCCGCCGCTACTTCCTTTGGCCAATCGCTAAGCGAGGCAGCCCAATCTCTAGGCACATCAGGGCTAAGCTCATTTACAGTGATTAGCCCATCAAGAGTAGCCACATCATTTTCATATCGTTCAAGATTATTAGAACCTGTTCTCTGTTCAAAGTCTGATGCGACCTCAAGCAGTATTTCCTGAAAGTCCTCTGGTAGCCTATTCCATGTGTCCAGATTGATTGTCAGACCATGCCAGGTCATCGAACCAAATCCAATCATTGTGTAGAAGGGGCTTGGCTCGTAAAGTTTGAGCTGAACTGCAGCACTAGGAAATACCACCCAGCCTTCATACACATGAGTTCTTAAGCCAGTATAGGCTTCAGGTAAAGCAGCCTGTACTGGTGTGACACCCGCATAGCGTAACCAGTTTAAATTAAGTCCAGCTCCAGCAATTTTAATGCCTTCTAGATCTTCTACAGTATTCCAATCAAATGAGGTGATTAAGTTATAACCTGCATCTGCGATACGCGCTAACAGTTTTTGATTAAATTGTTGCTCAAAAACGTCGGTTAAATAGGGGACCTCTTGATATACCTCCTGTGCAATACTGAGGCTCACGGTAGGGTCCATAGTGCCGAATGGCAACATGACTTGAAAAGCATGTAGCGGCAGATTGGAAGGTTCGAAGCAGTAGCAAAAACCACCAATATCAACAATGCCGTTTTGTACTCCTTCCAAGGTTTCAGAAGTCTTAACGATAGACCCGCTGTAGCCTTCAATAAAATTTACAGTATGCTCTGTACGTGCTTCTATTCGCCTTTTTAGTTCTGGCTGAAAGTAATCTTTCATTAAGCCAGCATAAACAACACCAGGCGGGTGACCTGTTGCAATTCTGAGTGTAACTCTGTCAGCTTGGGCAACAGCACTGGCTAAGATTGATATTGCTGCTACTAAGCTTAATGCCAAAAAAGGCGTGAATCTTATTATTTTTGTTTGCATGACACTGCCTTTGCGGATCATTGTTATTCTTTGGTTATGAAACTATATAAATCCGGTTGTTAGATTACAATAGGATTCAAGGTGTTGATAAAAAACAGATTAGGAGGATCGCGATATGAGCCTAAAGGTTGGAGTGATTGGTTTGGGCCCAATGGGTGGGAACATTGCAGGTAACCTTCTAAAGAAGGGGTTTGATGTTGTTGGTTATGATATCAAGCCAGAATGCATGGATGCATTAGATGAATTGGGATTAGAGAGGGCTGAATCCGCAACGGATGTAGCTGCAAAAGCCGATATACTCGCTTGCTCACTTCCAAATGCTGCTGCTTTGCAGGCTGTTTTGGACGATGTTCTTAAACACCCGAACCCCGGTCAG
>CEQP01048613.1_pt1 | contig 43777 bp, 50 predicted proteins | sample 356291 | NCBI WGS metagenome assembly CEQP01 (sample SAMEA2621221, study PRJEB7988) | marine metagenome | isolation source: saline water (ENVO:00002010), including | reverse complement strand
GAAACAACAATTAATTATAGTGCCAGAGATTCTATTTTTTATGACCTAAAAACCCAAAAATTAAAATTGTATGGCGATTCAAAGATTGATTATGGTGAAATTAATTTAGAAGCTTATGAGATATTGGTTGATTGGACTGATAAAACTCTCGATGCTAACTTCATTTTAGATTCAACAGGAAAAAAAATTGGGAAGCCCATCTTTTCTGAAGGAAATCAGTCCTACGAGACAGACAAAATCACCTATAATTTTGATTCTAGAAAAGCAAAAATAAAGGGTATCGTAACTCAACTCGATGATGCTTATATGCAGGGAGAAGATGTAAAAAAGAATGAATATGATGAACTTTTTATAAGTCATGCAAAATATACAACATGTAATTTAGCTGAACCTCATTTTCATATTTCAGCAAATAAGATAAAGGTAATACCTGGTAAAAAGGTAGTTTCAGGTCCATTTCATTTAAAATTTGGTGATGTTCCTACCCCTCTAGGCTTTATTTTTGGAATGTTCCCACAACCTAAGAAGAAAGTTTCTGGTCTAATTATGCCGAATTATGGAGAAGAGAAAAGAAGAGGGTTTTATTTAAGAGATGGAGGATATTATTTTGCTGTTAATGATCATATTGATTTACGAATTACTGGAGACATATACTCAAAAGGAAGTTATGGAGGTACTATTGCTACAAACTATAACAAAAGATATTCTTATAATGGTAGCTTAAGGTTTAATTATAATAAAAGTAAATTAGGTGATTTTGAAAATCCATCCGAATCAAATGATTTTTCTTTATCCTGGTCACACACACCTGACTCAAGAGGTAAATCAAGTAGATTTTCGTCATCAGTGAATTTTCAAACAAATTCATATAATCAAAATAAAAATTTAGTTTATTCAAATTTCAATGAAAGTATAAATGCACAGTTCAATTCAAATATTTCGTATTCAAAAACTTTTAATGGCCCCTTTAATTTATCAGCCAATCTAAGACATTCTCAAAATGTCCAAACAAAAAAAGTTAACCTGACTCTTCCCGATGTCAGCTACAATATGAGTAGAATATATCCTTTTAAAAATTTAGGGAAGTTAGGAAAAACAGCTTTAGGAAAATTAAGCATAAGTCATAGGTTCACTGGTAAGATTGAATTAACAAATGGATCAGTTGGTAGCTCACTAAGTGGACTAAATATTATAAACTCTTCAAACAATTTTTCAGAACAAATTGATTTTAATACTGATAATATTAATTCAATAATTGATAGATCAAAGATTGGTGGAAAGCATACTATACCAATTTCAACATCTTTTAACCTATTAAAATATTTTACTGTGAGTCCTAGTATGAATTATGATGAGATATGGTATTTAAAAAAATTAAATTATAGTTTTAATGAATTAGAGAATGGTATTGAAATAGATACTACAAATTCATTCCAAAGAGCTTGGTCTTATTCAACAGCATTAGCATTATCAACTAGAATTTATGGAACTGTTTTTTTCAAAAAAGGAAAAATAAAAGCAATAAGGCATGTAATTTCACCAGAAATATCGATGTCATTTAGCCCAGATTTTACAAAACCAAAATTTGGATATTATGAAAATGTTCAGATCAACAATGAAGGCGACACAAAACTTTTAAGTAAATATGAAAATTTTTTATTTGGAGCCCCGAGAATTGGTAGTTCAGCATCAATGAATTTTTATATAGGTAATAATCTTGAAATGAAGGTAGTAGATAAAAATGATACAATTAGCGGAACGAGAAAAATTAAGATTTTTGATAATCTTTCATTTTCAAGTAGCTATAACTTTTTAGCTGATTCATTTGGGCTCGCTCCAATTAGATTCAATACTAGAACATCATTTTTTAAAAGACTTATAAATTTAAGTGTTTCAGGAAATATTGATCCTTATACTTTTAGACTTGATAGCATCAATGAGAATGGAAATGTTTATCAAAGAAGAATTAATGAATTAGCATTAAAAAATAATCAAGGAATAGGTTCATTAGCATATATAAATATGGCTTTGGGAGTTAGATTTTCTGCTAAAGACTTTAGAAATGATAATGAAGAAATTGAATCATCATATGGAACTCAGGAAGAACTAGATTACATTAATTCAAATATTGCAGAATATATTGATTTTAATGTACCATGGTCTCTAAATGCAAGTTATAATTTAAATAGAAGAAAAATTGGCTTTAGAGAACCAACAATTACACAAACACTAACTTTCTCTGGAGATATAAGTATTTCTGAAAAAACAAAAGTATCATTTAGGTCCGGATATGACTTTAAATTTAAAATGCTAACTCAAACAAGTATAAATGCAACAAGAGATTTACATTGTTGGAGAATCAACTTTAGCTGGGTACCGTTTGGAAGATTTCAGTCATATAACCTTACAATTAATGCAGTATCTGCTTTACTACAAGATCTCAAACTTGAAAAAAGAAGTAGATTTTTTGATAATCTTTAAGAATTTTCCGGTTTCATTTGTGGGAAAAATAAAACATCTTGAATAGATTCAGAATTAGTTAATAACATAGTTAATCTATCAATACCTATACCTATTCCAGCAGTAGGTGGCATACCATACTCTAAAGCTGAAAGATAATCCTCATCAAGAACCATAGCCTCATCATCTCCTTTATTTCCTAACCTAACCTGCTCTTCAAGCCTCTTTCTTTGATCAAGAGGATCGTTGATTTCTGAGAAAGCATTACAAATTTCTTTGCCATTACATATTAATTCAAATCTTTCAACCAAGCCATCTTTACTTCTGTGTTTTTTTGCAAGTGGAGACATTTCTATAGGATAATCTGTTATATAAGTTGGCTGAATCAAATTTGGCTCGCACTTTTCGCCAAAAATTTCATCAATAAGTTTTCCTCTTCCCATAGTTTTATCTGTTTTGATTTTTATGTCCTTACATAATTTTCTTAAATCATTTTCGTCCATTTCTGATACATCTATGCTAGTAAATTTTTCAATTGCTTCATACATAGTATACCTTTTCCACTTCTTCCCAAAATCTATTTTATTATCACCACAGATTAATTTTGTAGAATTATCATTTATTTTCTTTACTATTCTTATGAACATTTCCTCAACAAAATCCATCATCCAGATATAATCTTTGTAGGCAACATAAAACTCACATTGTGTAAATTCTGGATTATGAAATCTTGACATACCTTCATTTCTGAAATCTTTTGCAAACTCGAAAACACCATCAAAACCTCCTACAATTAATCTCTTTAGATATAGTTCATTAGCAATTCTCAGATAGAGTGGTATATCTAATGTATTATGATATGTTTTAAATGGTCTTGCTGACGCTCCACCATAAATTGGTTGTAGGATAGGAGTTTCAACTTCTAAGAAATCATTTTCATTTAAAATATTTCTTATCTCATTTACAATTAATGACCTTTTAACAAAAATATCTCTAGATTCTGGATTTACAATTAAATCAATATATCTTCTCCTATATTTCATCTCCTGGTTACTAAACTGATCATGCTTTTTAGCTTCTCCTTCCTCATCTGTTGTTTCTTTTACAACAGGTAGTGGTCTTACTGATTTAGACAATACCTTCAATTCTTTAACATGAATAGATATCTCTCCCATCTGAGTCTTAAAAACAAATCCACTAATACCTATGATATCTCCTAAATCTAATTTTTTCTTAAATATTGTATTATAAAGTGTTTTATCATCCCCATCACATATATCATCTCTCCTTACATATATTTGAATTTTTCCTTTCGAGTCTTGTATTTCAGCAAATGATGCAGAACCCATAATTCTTCGAGACATTAATCTACCAGCTAATACTACATCTTTATAGTTTTTTTTCTTTTCATCAAAATTATTTTTTATTTCATCTGTATAGGTATTGACATCAAAGGTATCAGATGGATATGGATCAATTCCTAGATCAATAATTTCTTCTCTTGATTTTCGCCTTTGTTCTTCTTGTTCACTTAAACTCATAATTTCAATTTAGTTGTTTTCTTCTATTTATTTCATTTTTTATCAATGTAAATTGTCTATTACTCTGACCTTTTACTGAACTGTTTTCATTTGCTCTCCTAATGAGGTAAGGGATAGTTTTTTCAATTGGACCATAAGGAATAAGCTTCACAACATTATATCCAATATCTGATAATGTAAAAGAGATATTATCACTCATTCCAAATAATTGAGAAAACCATATTCTATTATCATCAGATTTTATTTTATTTTCTTTCATTAATTCCATAAGATATTTACAAGAGTTTTCATTATGACTTCCAACCCAAAGTGAAGAGAAATCTATATTCTTAATTGTGTACTTTAAAGAATCATTAAATTCCTTATCCGTTAGTTCTTTGTTTGGTTGTATAGGACTAGGATACCGCATCTTTTGTGCTCTTTCTCTCTCTTTCTCCATGTAAGCACCTCTGACTAATTTTACTCCATAGAAATACCCATTCTCTTTTGCAATCTTCATGTTTCTCTTGATTTTATCTAAGGTACCGGTTCTATAACACTGATGAGTTAATGATATCATGGATGATTTTATATTATACTTTTTCATTAGTTCAACTGCTACATTATCAATAGCATCTTGAATCCATGTTTCTTCAGCATCTATTAAAATTTGGACATTATTTTTCAATCCTGCATCACATAAATCTATCATTCTTGATTTAAATACTTGGTATTCATCACCTGAATAGGATAACTCTCCACTTGAAATTTTTTCTAATAAATTAATATCCATAAGTCCTGTACACTTAATAGCAATAAATGGAAGTTTTTCATCCCCTAAAAAATTTATCAAATCAATTGAATCATTTTTATAATTTTCAAATCCCTCTATAGAAGATTCTGCCTCAACAGAGTATTCAGGCATAGCACTAATATTAAATTTTTTTAATGATTCAAAAGTAGTTTTACAATCATTAATTGTCTCGCCTCCACAGAAGTGATTGAATATAGTATTTTTAATAATTATCTTAAATGGTAATCTAAGTTTAAGAACAAGAAGTAAAAAAGTATTTCCAATTTTAGTAAGTATTGGATAATCTAATACTGAAAATAAAAAAAATGCTTTCCTCAACTCAAAATTTGATTTATTAGTAAACGCTAATTCTGTGTTATTAAATAAGTTTTTTGTAGTTTTGTCCACTTATCTGTTGTATAGTAATATTTTAGAGCAAAAATATAATAGAAATGAGCAAAAAATTAAATATAGAACCAATTAATAATTGGATAAAAAAAGAAAGTGATCCATTAATCATTTCTGGACCATGTAGTGCTGAAACCTATGATCAACTTTTTGAAACATGTAAGCAGCTTAAATCTCATGGTATATCACTAATGAGAGCTGGTGTATGGAAGCCAAGAACAAGACCAGGAACTTTTGAGGGAAATGGTGAAGATGCTCTAAAATGGATCTCTGAAATTAAAAAAGAGCTCGATGTACAGTTTGCGGTAGAAGTAGCAAATACTAATCATATAGATTTATCCTTAAAATATGGAATTGATATCTTATGGATAGGTGCTAGAACTACTGTCAATCCGTTCTCAGTTCAAGAAATTGCTGATGCAATTAAAGGAACAGACACTCCTATACTTGTTAAAAACCCTATCAACCCAGATTTATCATTATGGATGGGTGCACTAGAAAGAATTAATAAGGCTGGTATCACAAAACTAGGAGCTATTCATAGAGGATTCTCAATGACAGGTAGTTCAAAATATAGATATGTTCCATTATGGAAGATCGCTATTGATTTAAAAAGTAATCTACCTAACCTTCCAGTAATCTGTGATCCTTCTCATATATGTGGAAATAGAGATATGATTTTTGAGACTTCTCAGAAGGCACTCGACTTAGGATATGATGGGCTGATAATCGAGTCGCATATTGATCCTGATAATGCTTGGAGTGATGCTAAACAACAAGTAACACCAGAGGTTTTATCTAAAATGAAATCTGATTTGAAAGTGAAGAGTTCGAATGAAGATGACAAATCATATAATCATTTACTAAATGAAATAAGAGAAAGTATTGATGAAGTTGATAAAGAAATAGTAGATATTATAGCGAAAAGAATTGGCTTAGTTGAAAAAATTGGTGAGTTTAAGAAAGAAACAGATCTTACTACCTTCCAGGTTGATAGATGGAATGAAATTTTTAAGTCTAGACTTGATTGGGCAATCGAAAAAGGACTAGATAAGGACTTTATAGAAGATTTATATAAAGTTATTCACTTAGGCTCTATTAATGTTCAAAATAAAATTATAAATAGAAAAAAGGCTAATTTTAAAATATGATTCCAAATCATATAAAGATTGGCAATGCAGAAAAAATTCTTTCTCAATATATCAGTGAAAATAATTTTTCTAAAATTGGATTTCTAGCTGACAATAACTCAATAAAATACTGTCTTAATAGAATATTAGAAAATCATGACTTTGATTGTCATACTATAACCATTGAAGATGGAGAGGAAAATAAAAACTTATCTTCATGCGAAAAAGTATGGAAAGAACTTATTGATCTCAAGTTTGATAGAAATTCCCTACTAATAAATATTGGAGGTGGTGTCATATGTGATTTAGGAGGTTTTGTTGCCTCTACATTTATGAGAGGAATTGATTTTATAAATATACCAACTACTTTATTATCTCAAGTCGATGCAAGTGTCGGGGGGAAATTAGGAGTAGATTTTCAAAATTTAAAAAATATAATTGGGATATTTAGAGAACCAAATTGTGTGATTGTTGACACAATCTTTTTAGAGTCATTATCTAAAAGAGAACTTAGATCTGGATTTGCTGAAGTGATTAAGCATTGTCTGATAAGAGATAGGGTTATGTTTGATAAAATTTCTAAAAACGATTGGGATGATAATGATTGGGATGAAATTGTACAGCATTCCATAAATATTAAGTCTGAAGTTGTTAGTAATGATTTAAAAGAATCTGGTCTGAGAAAAATATTAAATTTTGGACATACAATTGGTCATGCAATTGAAACCACCTACCTTGATAAGAAAAATAAGTTTCTTCATGGTGAAGCGATTGTAATAGGGATGATATGTGAGTCTTTCATATCATATCAGCATAAAAAAATTGATAAAGATGATCTTGAGAAAATTACTAAATATATTTTGAAGGTTTATGATCTTCCTAAGTTAGGTTTCTTTGATACTATAATTAAAAACACCTACCATGATAAGAAAAACATATCTCAAAATATTAGATCAAGTCTTTTAGAAGGTATTGGCTCATGTGATTATGATATAACTATTGAACCTGACTTAATTAATGAAAGTTTAGAATATTATAATCAGAGATGTGATGAGTAATTATAAACTTTCTTTCAGAAAATCTCCTTCTGAGATAGAAATAAATTTAAATTCATCAAAAAGTGAGAGCAATAGACTATTAATTATTGAATCCTTATCTAATAATCAAATTGAGTTAGAAAATTTATCTCAAGCTAACGACACAGTACTTTTAAAAAACCTAATTAAATCTAACTCCCAAAACATTTGGGATGCAGAAGATGCTGGTACTACAATGAGGTTTCTTACTTCTTTCCTAGCTTTTAGAAAGCAAGGAGTACTATTGACAGGGACTGAAAGAATGAAAAAAAGACCAATCAAAATTTTAGTTGATGCATTAAATAATATCGGTGCTGAAATTTCCTATATGGAAAAAGATGGCTACCCCCCAATAAAAATTAAAAGAAAAATTTCTCAGATTAAAGAATCTGTCTCTATTAGAGGAGATATAAGTAGTCAATATATTTCTTCGCTTCTAATGATTGCCCCTGTACTATCTAATGGTTTAAAAATTGAGATAGTACCTCCATTTTATAGTAAGCCATATGTGATGATGACCCTTAATCTCATGAAAAAATTTGGAATAAAATATCACTTATCTGACAATATTATCTCAATTAATAACCAGAAATATAAATCAGGATCATATAAGGTTGAGTCTGACTGGTCAGCAGCAAGTTACTGGTATAGTTTTATGTCTATAAATAAAAAATTAAAAGTGATTAAGCTAATAGGTCTAAGAGAACATTCTTTTCAGGGTGATCAAGTCATCAAAAAAATTATGACACTCTTTAATGTTGAAACAATATATGATAGCGATGGTATCATATTAAGAAAAAAAGATTTTGACTGTGATTATTTAGAACTAGATTTTAAAGATTGTCCTGATTTAGCTCAAACAGTATTAGTTGTAGCAGCATATCATAAGGTTAAACTTAAATTATATGGTGTTGAAAGTTTAAAAATTAAGGAGACAGATAGATTAGAAGCCATGAGCAATGAATTAGAAAAAATTGGCGTAAACTTTTATGATGATGATGGAGTTTGGACATTAGATAAAAGAAATACTGAATTTTCTAGCGAAGCTTCAATCGAGACATACGAAGACCATCGGATGGCAATGGCTTTTGCTCCTTTATCTTCAGAGATAAATATTACAATTAATAATCCAGACGTAGTAAATAAATCCTACCCTACATTTTGGGAGGATATGAGAAAAGCGGGATATGATATTATTTAATATATCTAAAATCTTGACCTTCTTTTATAGCTAATATTGATTCATACATCAATTTGATACAACTTTCTACGTCGTCTTTATGAACGGTTTCTACTGTTGTATGCATGTATTTTAAAGGTAGAGAGATCAGTGCAGATGCAACACCATCATTAGAATATGCAAATGCATCAGTATCAGTACCTGTAAATCTAGATGCTGCCATTAACTGATGATCAATCTTATTCTTTTTAGCAGTATCAATAAGTAATTTTAAAAGATTATTCTGAACAGCTGGACCAAATGTTAGAGCTGGACCATTTCCTGATTTAATATCACCACTTTTTTTCTTGTCATACATTGGTGAGTTAGTGTCATGAGTCACATCAGTAATTATAGCTACATCAGGATCAATTCTCTCTGCAATCATCTGGGCACCTCTCAATCCAATCTCTTCCTGCACTGAATTCACAACATATAAACCAAAATCTAATTTTTTCTTATCATTATGTAATTTTTTAGCTACCTCAGCAATCATAAATCCTCCCATCCTATTATCAAGAGCTCTTCCAGTATAATATTTTTTATTTAGTTCCATTAACTCATCTTCAAAAGTAATTACACAACCTACATGAATCCCTAAGTCTTCAACTTCTTTTTTTGATGAACAACCAACATCAATAAATATATTTTTTAATGATGGTGCTTGCTCTGTTTTTGGGTCTCTAACATGAATAGCTGGCCATCCAAATACTCCTTTCACAATACCTTTTTCAGTTTGAATATTTACTCTTTTAGAGGGTGCTATCTGGTGGTCAGAACCACCATTTCTAATAACATATATATATCCATCATCTGTTATATAATTTACAAACCAAGAAATCTCATCTGCATGAGCCTCAATAACAACTTTATATTTTGCATTAGGATTTATAACACCTACCACTGTACCATAAGTATCAGAAATATACTCGTCAATATAAGGTTTAATATAATCTAACCAAATTTTCTGACCTGATGACTCAAATCCAGTTGGTGAGTGATTATTTAAATATTTATATAGAAATTCTTCGCTATGTTTATCCATTATTCTTTTATTACGTAAAAAATATCTTCAGATTCTTTTTTCATTAAATACTCTTCTCGAGCATATTTTTCTAAAAGTTCATCGTCACTCTCAAATTTTTCTTTATCAAGTGAAACTTTATCAATTTCTTTTATGTAAAACTCTTTTTGGGTATTTAATTCAGAAAGCTTGGAGGATAACCTATATCTATTTATAAAACCATTTGAATCAATAATTGTCATCCACAATACAAAACATAAAAAGAAAAGGAAATAGAAATTCTTTAAGAGATCTCTTATCTTTTGACTAATCATAAACCAAATATATATATTTATTTAGAAGGATATTTTGCTTTATCACCTAAATCCTCTTCTATTCTAAGTAATTGATTATATTTTGCTATTCTATCTGATCTAGATAAAGAACCTGTCTTAATTTGACCAACATTTAAACCAACTGCAATATCGGAAATAGTTGTGTCTTCTGTCTCTCCAGATCGATGTGAAACAACAGCAGTCCAACCAGATTCCTTTGCTAAATTAATAGCATTTATTGTCTCTGTAAGAGTACCAATTTGATTTGGTTTAATTAATATTGAATTTGCACTTTTTTCTTCAATTGCTCTTTCTAAATATTTTAAATTAGTTACCAATAAATCATCCCCAACAATTTGGCATCTTTCTCCTATTTCTTTTGTCAGAAAATTCCAACCTTGCCAATCATTTTCATCACAACCATCTTCTATGCTATCAATTGGATACTGATCGACTAAACTCTTTAGATATGCAACCTGTTCTTGAGAGCTTCTTACCTGACCATTATCTCCCTCAAAAATTTTATAATTATATTCTCCATCTTTATAAAATTCTGATGCAGCACAGTCCATTGCAAGGGTAATATCTTTTCCTGCAGAAAATCCAGCTTTTTCAATAGAATATAAAATAGTGTCAATTGCCTCCTCAGTTCCTCCAGTAAAGTTTGGAGCAAAACCACCCTCATCTCCAACTGTTGTACTTAAATTTTTACTTTTAATTATAGATTTTAAGGTATGAAAAATCTCAGCACCATATCTTAAAGCTTCGCTAAAAGAATTAGCACCGACAGGTCTAATCATAAATTCCTGGAAAGCTATAGGTGCATCCGAATGAGAACCTCCATTAATAATATTCATCATTGGAACAGGTAATAAATTAGCATCATCTCCACCTAGAAATTTATATAAAGGCTGATTTGAAATTTGTGCTGATAAATGAGCACAAGCTAAAGATACTCCTAGAATAGCATTTGCACCTATCCTAGATTTATTATTAGTCCCATCTAAGTCTATCAATAACTGATCAATTTCTTCTTGATTAACACAATTCTTTCCTATCAATTCTTTAGATATAATTTCATTAATATTTTGAACAGCTTTATTAACAGATTTTCCTAGGTAATATTCTCCTCCATCTCTTAACTCAACAGCTTCATTCTCACCAGTAGAAGCTCCTGATGGAACTGCTGCCCTACCCATAAAATTATCAGAATAAATATCTACCTCAACTGTAGGGTTACCTCTAGAATCCAAAATTTGTCTTCCAAATATTTTATTTATTTTACTCATTTTTTAATCATACTAATAAAGTCGTCAAATAAGTATCTAGAATCGTGAGGGCCTGGAGATGATTCTGGATGATATTGAACTGAAAATGCTTTTTTTCCTTTAATTTTTATTCCTTCAACTGTATCATCATTTAAATTAACATGAGTTAGATCAATCGATTTTGACTCTTGAATTTCATCCATTGAAACAGCAAAACCATGATTTTGAGATGTAACTTCAGATTTTCCTGAATTTAAATTCTTTACCGGATGATTTATACCTCTATGACCGTTATGAAGTTTATAGGTAGATATATCACATGCTCTAGCTAATATTTGATGACCTAAGCAAATACCAAACACAGGCTTTTCATTAAATATAATATCCTTTACGGTATTTACTGCATAATCCATAGACGCTGGATCTCCAGGACCATTGGATATAAAAAACCCATCTGGTTTCCATGATTCCATTTCAGAAAAAGATGTTTTTGCAGGGAAGACTTTACATAAGGCACCTCTAGAACTAAAATTTTCTAATATAGATTTCTTACATCCTAAATCAAGAACTGCAATTTTAATTTTAGAATTTTTATCTCCATGTGTATATTCTTTCTTGGTTGTTACCTTAGATGATAATTCAAGGTTTTTCATTGGAGGAACGTCACTTAAAAGTTTTTTTAATTTTTCAACATCTAAAATCTGACTAGAAATAATTGCATTCATTGCTCCTTTATCTCTTATATACTTAACAAGTTTTCTAGTGTCAATATCATAAATTGCAACAGTATTATTTTTTATAAAATATTCTTCCAAACTCTCATCTGAATTCGATCTACTATAAATTTCTGAATATTCATTAATTATAACTCCATTGATTTGAGGGCATGCACTTTCCTGCTCATCATCAACAGTGCCATAATTACCAATATGTGATGATGTATTAATTATAATTTGACCATAATAGGATGGGTCTGTATAAATTTCCTGGTAACCAGTCATACCCGTGTTATAACATATTTCGCCAGTAGCAGTACCTATTTTACCAAGAGAAGTACCCTCAAAAAAAGAACCATCTTCAAGGAGTAAAATTGCAGGTTTTCTAGATTTAATAGCCATTTTTTTTCAAAAATATATAATAAAAAAGGGATTAAATAAATTTAATCCCTTTAATTTAAAATTTTGATACATCAGCTATTTTGACTTCTTATCATCTTTAGCTTTTGTATCTTTTTTATCAGCTTTTTTATCACTTTTTTTTGAGGCTTTTGGAGCTGATTTAGTCTCATCTGCAGAAACATTAGCCGTAGATTTTTTTCTTCTCCTTCTTCTAGTTGATTTAGATGACTTATCCTTATCATCAATAGATAAAAGTAGAGTATTGTAATCAACTAATTCAATTATACACATTTCTGCATTATCACCAAGCCTAAACCCAGTTTTAATTATTCTAGTATATCCACCAGGTCTTGAGGCTATTTTTTCAGATACGTTGTTAAATAGCTCTGTCACTGACTCTTTATTTTTTAGAAGTGAAAATACTGTTCTTCTAGAATGAGTAGTGTCAGACTTAGATCTTGTAAGTATAGGTTCAATATATTTCCTCAAAGCCTTAGCTTTAGCAACAGTAGTCTCAATCTTCTTATGAAGAATAAGTGATGAAGCCATATTTGAAAGCATAGACTTTCTATGTGGTGCTTTTCTACTTAAATGATTAAACCTTTTTCCGTGTCTCATTAAAAATGTTAATCTAAATTATATTTATCAAGATCCATACCAAAGGTTAGACCTTTGTTATCAACTAACTCTTCAAGTTCTGTAAGAGATTTTTTACCAAAGTTTCTAAATTTCATCATATCTGAAATTTCAATACTTACTAAATCGCCTAATGTTTTAATATCTGCAGCTTTGAGACAATTGTAAGCTCTAACAGATAAATCTAGATCATTTAGAGAAGTTTTAAGTAATTTTCTCATGTGAAGTAATTCCTCATCAACAACTTCAATTTCATCAGAATTATCTTCATCAAATTCCATGTCCTTATCTGAGAATAAATAGAAATGTTTAATTAATAATTGAGCAGATCCCTTTAAAGCATCCTCTGGATGTATTGAACCATCAGTTTGAATATCAAGAATTAACTTTTCAAAGTCTGTTTTTTGTTCAACTCTTGTATTTTCAATGCTGTACTTCACATTGATAATTGGAGTGAAAACTGAATCAATTGATATAAAATCAACATCAGAAGAAGAACTATTTTCTTCAGAGGAAACATATCCTCTTCCTTTCTCAATTCTTAATTCTATTGAAAACTTAACCTTTTTACTTAAAGTACAGATTTCTTGTTCTGGATTAAGCACTTCAAATGAACTTGTTGCTTTTGATATATCAGCGCCCGTCATAGTTCCTTTTTTATCAAAAGAGATTACAAGGGTTTTTTCAGGATTTTCAGTTACAGATTTAAATCTTACTGTTTTCAAATTAAGGATAATTTCAGAAACATCTTCAACAATGCCATCTAAAGTTGAAAACTCGTGTTGTACTCCAGGTATTTTTATACCAGTAACAGCATACCCTTCTAAAGAGGAAAGTAAAACTCTTCTTACAGCATTACCAATAGTTAATGCATAACCTGGTTGTAAAGGAGAGAATGTAAAAATACCATGAAAATCATCGGCTTTTTCCATTACTATCTTGTCTGGTAATTGAAATGAAAGTAGTGACATAATTTTTATAATTTATTTATACAATATTTTATTTAGAATATAATTCAACAATTAATTGTTCATTAATATTTTCAGGGATTGATTCTCTATCCGGATAAGTTACTAACTTACCAAGTAATGATTTGTCATCCCACTCTAACCATTTATATTTATTGGCGTTATTATTTGATACGCTTGAAGAAATTGCAGTTAATGATTTAGACTTTTCTCTTACTGCGACCATATCACCCTCTTTTAAAGTATATGAAGGTATATTTACAAGATTACCATTAACTGTTATATGTTTATGGGAAACAAGTTGTCTTGCAGACCTTCTTGTAGGGGAAATACCTAATCTATAAACTACATTATCAAGTCTTGCTTCTAGTAACTGAAGAAGATTTTCTCCTGTAACACCGTCTTTTCTAGAAGCTTTATCAAACATATTTCTAAACTGCTTTTCTAAAATACCATACAGATACTTAGCTTTTTGTTTTTCAGCAAGTTGTATAGCATATTCAGATTTTTTTCTTCTTCTTCCTCTTCCGTGTTGTCCCGGAGGGTGAGGTTTTTTCTCTAAAGCCTTAGTATCACCAAAAATTGGTTCACCATACTTTCTTGAGATTTTTGATTTAGGTCCAGTATATCTTGCCATTATAATTATATTTTAAACTCTTCTTCTTTTAGGGGGCCTACATCCATTGTGAGGTAAAGGAGTTACATCATTAATAGACATAACATCAAGTCCCGCATTTTGCATAGCTCTGATTGCAGAATCTCTCCCTGCACCAGGTCCCTTAATAAAAATATCAACTTTTCTTAATCCTAGTTCATATGCAGACTTGACTGCATCTTCTGTAGCAATTTGAGCAGCAAATGGTGTATTCTTTTTTGATCCTCTAAAACCCATTTTACCTGCCGATGACCATGATATAACTTGACCAGACTCGTTAGTTATAGAAATAATAATATTATTAAATGAACACTTTATATGTGCTTGTCCATTTTTATTAACAACTACTACTCTCTTTTTTGATTTATCTTTCTTTTTATTCATTATTTAACTGCTTTCTTTTTATTAGCAACTGTTTTTCTTTTACCTTTTCTCGTACGAGAATTATTTTTTGTCTTTTGGCCTCTAACAGGTAATCCCTTTCTATGTCTAAGACCTCTGTAACATCCTATATCAAGTAATCTTTTGATATTTAATCTAACTTCAGATTTTAAATCACCTTCTATTTTAAATTCTTTAGAGATAATATTTCTTATCTTATTAGATTCTTCTTCAGTCCATTCAGAAACCTTTTTATCAACACTAATACCTGATTGAGTTAAAATTTTTATAGCTGAGCTTCTACCTAAACCATATATATAGGTTAAAGCAATTTCACCTCTTTTATTATCTGGAATATCTATACCTGCAATTCTCATAATTTATCCTTGCCTCTGTTTAAATCGAGGATTTTTTTTGTTAATTACATAAACCTTTCCCTTTCTTCTTATGACTTTACAGTCACTGCTCCTTTTCTTAACTGATGCTTTAACTTTCATATTATTTATATCTAAATGTTATTCTAGCTTTTGTTAAATCATATGGTGACATTTCTAACTTAACTTTATCTCCAGGTAAAAGTCTTATGTAAAACATTCTCATCTTACCAGAAATATGAGCCGTCACTATATGCCCATTGTCTAATTTTACTCTAAACATTGCATTTGACAAAGCTTCAGTAACTATACCGTCTTGTTCTATTGCCTTTTGTTTAGCCATAATTAAACACTTCTTCCTTTTATTTTTCCTGATTTCATCATTCCATCATAATGTCTCATCAGTAAATAACTCTCAATTTGCTGTAGAGTGTCCAATATTACACCTACCATAATTAGTAATGATGTTCCTCCATAAAACTGAGCAAAGCTCTGATTTATACCAAACATCATTGCAAATGCAGGTAAGATAGCAACTACAGCCAACAGAATTGAACCAGGAAGAGTTATCCTGTCCATTACATTAGATATAAAATCTGATGTCTCAGGACCAGGCTTAATTCCTGGAATAAAACCGTTATTTCTTTTCATATCATCAGCCATCTTGTTGGGATTAACGGTTATTGCAGTGTAGAAAAATGTAAAAGCAATTATCAATACTGCAAATGTAACGTTATACAGCCAAGACTGCATGTTTGAAAAAGAGGTTGCAATATATTGAAAAAAATCTGAATTTTCAGCAAACTGAAGGCCAATTATAGCAGGTAAAAACATAAGTGCTTGTGCAAAAATAATAGGCATAACACCAGAAGAATTTACCTTTAATGGAAGATATTGTCTTTTGCCGCCGTAAAGACTACTTCCAACAACTTGCTTTGCATATTGAACAGGGATTCTCCTAATAGCTTGTACAAGCATCACGGTAAACATTACAACTAAAAATAAAAATCCAATCTCAATTAGAAAGAACAGGGCCTGGTTCATTCCTCTAGAAAGAGCCTCAGCAACTATACTTCCAGGAAAACGAGATATTATACCAATCATGATCAACATGGAAATACCATTTCCTATGCCTTTATCAGTTATTTTTTCACCTAACCACATACAAAATATTGTTCCAGAAGTTAAGATAATAAGACTTGAAATCGTAAATAAAAACTTATTTTGAACTAAAATAGCCTCTGGAGGAATAGTTCCAGATATATATGCAGTACTTTGAAACATACAAATAACTATAGTTAAGTACCTAGTAATTTGAGTCATTTTTTTTCTTCCACTATCACCTTCTTTTTGAAGTTTTTGGAAATAAGGCATAGCCACACCCAGTAACTGAACAACAATTGAAGCGGATATATAAGGCATTATACCTAATGCAAAAATAGATGCATTACTAAATGCACCACCTAAAAAAGTATCTAATAATCCAAAAATTCCACCTGCACTTTGCTGAAGTTTAGATGGGTCTATACCTGGAAGAACAACAAAAGAACCTAGCCTAAAAATTACCAAAAATCCAATGGTATTGATAATTCTATCTCTTAGTTCCTCTATTGAGAAGATATTTTTTATTGTATCAATAAGTTTATTCATTAATTAATTTGGTTATTTTACCTCCTGACTTTTCTATAGCTTTTATAGCTGATGCAGAAAAATAATGTGAAGAAACGTTAACTTTTGCGGTTAATTCTCCACGTCCTAATATTTTAATTAAATCAGAATTTTGAGCTAAACCATTCTTAACTAATAAATCTGGAGTTATTGATTTAGCTTTGGATGAATCACACAACTTTTGTAAAGTATCTAAATTAATAGGTCTTGTTTCTATTCTATTAGGAGACCTAAAACCAAATTTTGGGACTCTTCTCTGTAATGGCATTTGCCCGCCTTCAAAACCAGCTTTTCTAGAATATCCAGATCTAGATTGAGCTCCTTTATGCCCCCTAGTAGAAGTTCCACCTCTCCCTGATCCCTGACCCCTAGCTATTCTTTTACCTTTTTTAATAGATCCATCTGCTGGTTTGAGATTATGTAATTTCATTATTTTATTTCTTTAACTTTTACTAAATGATTAACCTTATTTATCATCCCCTCAACCTGAGGAGTTAGTGTTTTTTCAACAGTTTTATTAATCTTGCCTAGACCTAAAGCAGATATAGTCCTCTTCTGTCTTGTATTTTGGGATATTATACTCTTAACTTGAGTAATTTCAACTTTTGTTAACTTTTCTTTAGCCATTAAATACTTTTTTTAAACTTACTCCTCTTTGTTTAGCAACTGCAAGTGGGTCTCTTAGTCTAATTAAACCATCAAAAGTTGCTTTGACAACATTATGTGGATTTGAAGATCCTTTTGATTTTGCTAAAACATCTTTAATTCCTGCACTTTCCATTACTGCCCTCATTGCGCCACCAGCTATAACTCCAGTACCTTGAGATGCAGGCTTCATTAGTACAAGACCACCACCATATTTACCTAAAACCTCATGTGGTATGGTATTTTTGTATACTGGAACATTTATCAAATTCTTTTTAGCATCATCAGTACCTTTAATAATAGCATTTGTGACTTCATTGGCTTTACCAAGACCATATCCAACTACGCCATTTTCATTTCCAACAACAACAATTGCTGAAAAACTAAATCTCCTTCCTCCTTTTACAACTTTTGCAACTCTTTGTATAGAGACAACTTTTTCTTTTAATTCTAAATCACTAGCTTTTATTTTATTCATTTTTTAAAATATTAATCCACCTTCTCTTGCTCCTTCAGCAAAAGATTTTATTTTACCATGGTATAAATATCCACCTCTATCAAATAATACTTCTTTAATACCTTTTTTCTTAGCTTTTTCTGCTAGTTTCAATCCTACTTCTTTAGAAGATTCAATATTATTTTTACCAAATTTTTTAATTTCCACTGAAGAACATGATACTATTGTGTTTCCACTTAAATCATCAATTATCTGAGAGTATATAGCTTTATTACTTTTGAATATAGACACTCTTGGTCTTTGACCAGTTCCAAAAATTTTTGATCTGATGTTTTTTCTGATTTTAAGTCTTCTTTTTTCTTTATTTATACTCATAATTATATTATAAATTAAGCGGCAGCTGCTGTTTTACCAACTTTTCTTCTTACATATTCACCAACAAATTTTATTCCTTTACCTTTATATGGTTCAACAGGTCTCAGTGATTTAAGTTTAGCAGCAATTTGACCAATTAATTGCTTATCAATACCATTCAACGTTATAACAGGTGGTTTTCCCTTCTCCGTCTCAGTTGAAACTTTAACTTCTTCAGGAACCTGAAAGTAAATATTATGTGAAAACCCTAGAGTTAGGTTTAATAAATTTCCTTGGTTTGTTGCTTTGTAACCAACCCCTACAAGTTCTAATTTAAGTTCATATCCTTCAGAAACACCGTGAACACAATTAAAAATTAACGCTCTGTAGAGACCATGAAGGGATTTATGTCTCTTTTGTTCTGATGGCCTAGCTATAGTTAAAATATTATTATCGATTTTGATTTTAAAATCAGAATCTATACTTTGATTTAATTCTCCTTTGGGTCCTTTTATGTTAATATTTGATCCATTAACATTAACTGTTACACCCTCTGGAATCGAAACTGGATTTAAACCTATTCTAGACATATTTCTTATTTAATAAACATAACATAAAACTTCACCACCAATTTTTAATTTTCTAGCTTCTTTATCAGTAATAACACCTTGAGATGTAGATAAAATGGCAATACCTAGGCCGTTAATAACTCTAGGTAAATTATCAAAATCAACATATTTTCTTAAACCAGGCTTGCTGACTCTAGTAATTTTTTCAATCGCAGACAAATTAGTTCTTGGATTATATTTAAGAGCTATTTTAATAGTTCCCTGAGGTCCATTATCTTCAAATTTATAGTTTGTGATAAAACCTTTATCATGAAGAACCTTTGTTATTTCTTTTTTAATATTAGAAGAGGGAATCTCAACAATTCTACTATTTGCTTGAATTGCATTTCTAATTCTTGTTAAAAAGTCTGCTATAGTATCAGTATTCATATCTTTTTTTTAAAAAGCTTGCAAATTTAATCATTAATAGTAAAAGTTACCAACTAGCTTTAGTTATACCTGGAATTTTTCCTTCAGAAGCCATTTTTCTAAATTCAAGTCTAGATATTCCAAACTTTCTCATATAACCTTTTGGTCTACCAGATAAATTACATCTATTATGTAATCTAACAGAAGACGAATTTCTAGGTAATTTGTCTAAACCTTCCCAATCTCCTTTAGCTTTTAATTCCTCTCTTTTAGCCGCATACCTTTCTACTAATTTTCTCCTTTTTAAATCTCTAACTTTTACTGCATTCTTTGCCATAATTAATATTTAATTTTTTGAGATAAAAGGCATACCAAATGCCTTTAATAACTCATAACTTTCTTCATCAGTATTTGAATCAATAACAATAGTTATATTCATTCCTGTAACTTTATTAATCTTATCAATACTTATCTCTGGAAATATAATTTGTTCTTTAATTCCTAATGTATAATTACCATTTCCATCAAATCCATTACTATTTAAACCTCTAAAGTCTCTTACACGAGGAAGTGCAACAGATATAAGCCTATCTAAAAATTCATACATTATTTCACCTCTCAAAGTTACCTTAGCACCGATTGGCATATGTTCTCTAAGCTTAAAATTTGATATGGATTTTTTTGATTTTGTAGCTACTGCCTTTTGACCAGTAATTAGAGTTAACTCTTCGACACCAGAAGGTACAAGTTTTTTATCATTTACTGCAGCACCTAACCCCTGATTGATTGATATCTTTTGAATCTTAGGAACTTGCATAATTGATTTATACTGAAGCTTTTCCATTAAGGCAGGAATTATTTCATCAATATAAATTTTCTTGAGTCTAGAAGTTGCCATAGTTAGATTACTTTATTTGTTTTCTTTGAATATCTTTCAATTTTACCATCCTTATTTCTTTTTCTATAAATTTTAGTAGGTTTTCCATCCGCAGGATCTACTAACATAAGATTACTTATGTGTATAGAGGATTCTTGTTTTTCAATTCCTCCTTTTGGATTCTCAGCTGTAGGTTTAATATGTTTTGTCACAAGGTTTAGGCCTTCGACTATAGCTCGATATTTTGATGGGAGAACAGTAAGTACTTTTGCAGATTTACCCTTATCATTTCCTGATAAAACATAAACTGTATCTCCTTTTTTGATATGTATTTTCATAATTATAATTATAAAACTTCAGGGGCTAGTGAAACAATTTTCATAAAATTTTTCTCTCTTAATTCTCTGGCAACAGGACCAAAAACCCTAGTTCCCTTTAACTCATCATTCTCACTTAATAAAATAGCTGCATTATCCTCAAATCTAATATAAGAGCCATCTTTTCTTCTAACTTCTTTTTTTGTTCTTACCACTACAGCTCTTGAAACAGACCCTTTTTTAACTGAACTAGATGGGATTGCATGTTTAACAGTTACAACAATCTTATCTCCAACAGAAGCATATCTTTTCTTAGTACCACCAAGTACTCTAATACATAGAACCTCTTTTGCTCCGCTGTTATCAGCAATATTAAGTCTACTTTCCTGTTGTATCATTTTATTTTACTTTTTCTACTATTTTAGTTAATCTCCATCTCTTATTTTTACTAATTGGTCTAGTCTCCATTACCCTAACTAAATCACCAATATCACACTGATTTTCTTCATCATGAGCTGTTAACTTAGATGTTTTCTTAACAAACTTTCCATAAATAGGATGTTTAACTCTTCTCAGCACTTCAACTGTAATAGTCTTATCCATCTTATTACTTGTAACAATTCCTTCTCTTTGTTTTCTTAAGTTTCTTTCCATATTTATTTAGCTTTTAACGCTTTATTATTTATTTCAGTTTTAATTCTTGACACGAACCTTCTTGCAACCTTAATTCTCATTGGGTTTTCAATAGGAGTTGCTGCATGAGAGAAAATCAGTTTCTCAAGATTTTCCTTCTCAACAACTAACTTCTTTTGAAGTTCTTCAAGTGATAAAGCTCTAAGTTCAGAATTTTTCATAATTATTCTACGTAATCTCTTCTTGTGACAAATTTAGTTCTAACAGGTAATTTTTGTGCAGCAAGTCTAAGGGCTTCTTTGGCTACATCTGAAGTAACTCCACCTGCTTCAAACATAATTGTGCCAGGTTTTACAACTGCAACCCAGTACTCTGGAGCACCTTTTCCTTTACCCATTCTAACTTCAGCAGGCTTTTTTGTAACTGGCTTATCAGGAAATATTCTAATCCATACCTGTCCTTCTCGTTTCATTTTTCTAGTTACAGCAATTCTTGCAGCTTCAATTTGACGAGAAGTTATCCATCCTGCCTCTAAAGATTTAATACCAAAGGATCCAAAATTAATAGTATGTCCTCTTTGGGCTATACCTTTAACTCTTCCTTTTTGTTTTTTTCTAAATCTTGTTCTCTTTGGTTGTAACATAATTCCTAATTAAGCCTTAAAACTGTTTTTATTTCCAACGTTCAATGATAAACTTCTTTTTCCAACAACTTCACCCTTGTAAACCCATACTTTGACTCCTATTTTACCATAAATTGTATTTGATTCACATATAGCATAGTCAATATCTGCTCTTATTGTATGAAGTGGTGTTCTTCCTTCTTTATATTGTTCAGATCTTGCCATTTCTGCTCCACCTATTCTACCTGAAACTTTAACTTTGATACCTTGAGCCCCTACCCTCATGGCTGAGGCAATTGCTTGTTTCATAGCTCTTCTGTGTGAAATTCTAGCTCTAAGCTGTTGAGCAATTGAATCTCCAATTAATTTTGCATCAATTTCAGGTCTTTTTATCTCAAAAATATTAATTTGGATATCTTTTCCAGTAATTTTTTTCAACTCATTCTTAAGTTTATCTACTTCAGCTCCTCCTTTTCCAATAATAATACCTGGTCTTGCTGTATGAATAGTTATTTCCAGAAGCTTCATTGTTCTTTCAATAACAACTTTAGATATACCACCTCTAGGAATCCTTAAACTTATATAATTTCTTATCTTGTGATCCTCAACAATTTTTTGAGAAAAATCCTTACCACCGTACCAACTGGATTCCCACCCTTTAATGATACCTAATCTCAGACCTATTGGATTAATTTTTTGTCCCATCTTTTTTATTTTCCTTAATTAAACTATCTAAAACCATAGTAACATGATTTGATCTTTTTCTAATTCTATGAGCCCTACCTTGTGGAGCAGGTCTCAATCTTTTTATCATTTTACCACCGTTAACAAAAATTTCTTTTATAAATAAATCTGCATCTTCAATTTTCTGATCTTTATTTTTTTCTTGCCAATTTGAAATAGCAGAAAGAAGTAGTTTCTCCATTCTTTTAGAACCAATCTTGGAGTCAAACTTTAAGGTATTTAATGCCAAATCAACACCCATACCTCTAATAAGATCTGCAATTAATCTCATTTTTCTTGGTGAAGTAGGTACATTATTTAGTTTTGCAATTGCTTCCATTAGTTATTTTTTTTATTAACATGACCCCTAAAATTTCTTGTAGGAGAAAATTCACCTAATTTATGCCCCACCATATTTTCAGTTACAAAAACTGGTATAAATTTATTTCCATTATGTACACCAAAGGTATGCCCAACAAAATCAGGAGAAATCATAGATCTTCTAGACCAAGTTTTTATTACACTTTTCTTACCACTTTCATTAGTAGCATCAATTTTTTTCTTTAATCTGAAATCGATATATGGTCCTTTTTTTAATGATCTTGCCATTTTTTTATTTACGTTTTTTAATTATTAGTTTATCTGAATACTTATTCTTTTTTCTAGTTTTTAAACCTTTACTATATAATCCATTTCTAGATCTAGGATGACCTCCAGATGCTTTTCCTTCTCCACCACCCATGGGATGATCAACTGGATTCATTGCAACTGCTCTGACCCTTGGTCTTCTACCAAGCCACCTATTTCTTCCAGCCTTTCCTAGCCTTGTATTCATATGATTAGAATTAGATACAGCACCAATTGTAGCTCTACAGGTCAAAAGAACCAGTCTCATTTCACCAGAAGGAAGCTTCAATGTAGCATATTTATCTTCTTTTGCAACTAATTGTACATATGAACCAGCACTTCGAGCAAGAGCAGCACCTTTTTTAGGAAATAATTCAACATTATGAATAATTGTTCCAAGAGGAATACTTTCTAGGCTTAGGCAATTCCCCACCTCAATTGGTGAATTATTACCAGAAATTACATTTTGTCCAACTTCTAGACCGTTTGGGGCAATAATATAGCTTTTATGACCATCTATGTATGAAATTAATGCAATATTAGCAGATCTATTCGGATCATATTCTATAGATTTTACTGTTGCTTGGATATCATCCTTTACTCTTTTAAAGTCTATCATTCTAATTTTTCTTTTATGACCTCCACCTACATTTCTAACAGTCATCTTCCCACTACTATTTCTTCCTCCAGATTTCTTGAGTGTCTTTAATAAAGATTTTTCAGGAGAAGAAGTAGTAATATCATCAAAAGATGGAGCGATTCTGAATCTAAGACCTGGAGTTACTGGTTTAATTTTCTTGGACATAATCTAAAATTTAAATCTGAGAGTAAAAATCTATAAACTCACCTTCTTTTAATTGAACAATTGCTTTTTTATATGATGGCTTTCTTCCAGTAACGATACCTGTTTTTGTATATTTAGATACTGACTTTCCTAAAACATTTATTGTATTTACACTTACAACATTAACGTCGTAAGTTTTTTCAACTGCCTTTTTTACCTGTACTTTGTTAGCTTTTTTATCAACAATAAATGAAAACTTACCTTTATCATTATAAGTAGTAGCCTTTTCTGTTAGTATAGGTTTTATAAGTATAGCCATTTTATTTAAAAATTTCATTTAGTTTTTTTACCGACTCTTCATCAAAGAAGACGCTGTCAGCATTTACTATATCATATGTATTTAAATCTTTAACTTCTTTAACAATAGCATTTTCTATATTATTTGAAGATAGCACTACATTTTCATTTTTTTCAGACATAAATAAAAGAGTCCTTTTACTATCAACCGAAAAGTTTGATAAGAAAGTAACAAAATCTTTAGTTTTTGGTTTTTTCATTTCTAAATTATCAACTATAAAAACTGATTTTTCCTTAGCTTTATGAGTGAGAGCAGATTTTCTTGCTAAATCTTTTACTTTTTTATTAATCTTATTTTTGTATTCTCTAGGTTCAGGACCAAAAATCTGACCACCTCCTTTAAATAAAGGAGATTTAATACTACCAGCTCTTGCTGTACCAGTTCCTTTTTGTTTTTTAATTTTTCTTGTAGAACCTGTAATTTCAGATCTTCCTTTTACTTTACTATTACCTTGTCTTTGATTAGCTAGATAACTCTTGACATCAAGATAAATTGCATGATCATTTGGCTCAATTGAGAAAATTTTATCAGATAGGGTAACTTTTTTACCACTTGCTTTTCCAGAAATTTTATTAATATCTAATTTCATTATTTTTAATTTGATAAAACAACGTAAGAATCTTTAGATCCAGGTACAGACCCACCAACATATATTAAATTATCTTTTTGATCAATTTTTAAAATTTTTAAGTTTTGCATTGTTACTTTTTCACCTCCGGTTCTTCCAGCCATTCTCATTCCTTTAAATACTCTAGATGGCGTAGATCCAGCACCAATTGATCCAGGTGCCCTATTTCTATTATGTTGACCATGCGTATTTTGACCAACTCCACCAAAATTATGTCTTTTTACAACACCCTGAAAGCCTTTACCCTTAGAAATTGATGTTACATCTAAAAACTCATTTTCATTGAAAACATCGTCTATATTAATTTCCATTCCTAATTTAACCTTGGAATCAAACTCTTTTCTAAAATTACGGAATTCAACAACTTTCTTTTTTGGAGGAACATTTGATAAGGCAAAGTGACCTTTTATTGATTTTGAAATTTTCTTTGCTTTGAGATCATCAAATGATAACTGAATTGCTCTATAACCGTCTTTATCTCTATCTTTTATTTGAGTAACAAAACAGGGACCAGCTTGGATTACAGTACACCCTATACTTCTGCCTCTTGAGTCGAATATACTTGTCATCCCCAACTTTTTTCCAATTATTCCAGACATTGCTATATAATTCAGTTAAAATCTTTATACAAAATGTGTGCAAAGATAACAATTTAAGCTATTTCATCAAATAATAGAAAACTTATTTTTATTTAAAAAAAATGGAAATAACACCCTAATTATTAATAAGAATTTTCTTAATTTCTAATAGTTGATCCTCCTCAGTTATCACAAGAAATATTAGGCCTGATTTTAATGAATTTATATCTATTTTCTCTGAAATCTTTGATATATAAAATTTATTTCTTTCGTAAATAATTTTCCCATTTAGATCGATTAATTTATAATTAATATTGTTTTTTGGAACATAATCTGAAATAACATTTATAAACTTATCCGTTGGATTAGGGAAAACATTTATCCTAAGATCATCTTTCTCGAGTCCAAGAACAGTACCTTTAAAATCCTCAAATAGAATCCAATTTAAATTAAATGGGGTTTTGGTAAATAATAATCTAATCTTTTTATCTCCAGATTCTAAATTAATTTTAGGGAAGTTTTTAAAAGTCACCCAATCTTGCCAACCAGTTGTAGCTGGAAATGATATGGTATGTAACTCTTTAACTGTTGAATCCTCCAATAATTGCAATTGGATTGTCCCACCATTAGCATAATCTTGACTACCGTCAGAAGCTACCCTATAACTTAAATCATATAAACCAGCTTTTGTGACATTTATTATGTAGTCAACATAATCAGCAGAGTCTAAATAACCAATATTCTGACCTCCTCCCTCATCCTCGGTCATTTCAAGAGATATACCTTTTTGGAAGACAAAGTCTTCAGCCTGAATGTAACCAGGAATTGGGATCCCAACAGAAACAGAATCATCAAATGCAAACCAATTCAGATTAAAAGGCCCTGAAAGGATTTTAAGGCGTATCTGATAATCCCCAGAATCTAAATTTAAAGCTTTACTAGTATTTTCCCAATCTTGCCAACCATTAGTCGATGGAATTAAAACATTCTGTAGAAAATTAAAAGAATTTGATTTATGATCATATATACTTAATTCAATCTGACCACCAGACGACCAATTTGGATCAGCTGCCGCTCTGTATGTAACATTATATGTGCCTGAATTCTTTACAGAAATATAATAATCAGCAAAGTCTCCGTTATCAAGACTACCAATATTCTGTCCTCCACCCTGATCTGTTGTATTTTCTAGTTCCATTCCCTTCTGAAAGAAAAAATACTCAGCTTGAATTTTTCCAGGAATATCATGTACAAAAGAGATATTATTATCAACTAATTTATTCATAAAACTGGATAAGAATTCATTGTCAGTAGATTTAATAGCATTACCATCATATGATACTGAGATGATATCTGTAGGTTGAATATTATTATCTAATTCTATAATTAAAGACCTTGGAGAATTTGAAAAAGAAATGTCATTTATTGTGGTTTCAACTTCATTAATATAAACCTTGAAATCAGATACAATTAAGTTGACTGAAGTATTTAGATTTTTATTAGTATTTATAATAATCTTGTTTTCTTCATCAGTATAAGAACCAACGTACTTAGTTTCTACCAATGAGATATCACCTAAACGCTCGAACTCAAAAAAACCTAAATTAAATGTACCTCTGTCGACATAGAAAATAAAGTTTTCATCAGAGGAATTTATAACTAATGAATCCACCATAATATAATCCCAATTTTCCCATGATTCAGTTTTTATAACATCTATCATATCTGTGACCTGGTTATCATTAATTTTAAAATAAAATCTTCCATCATCATCTTCTGTTGCTACCCTTACCTTGACATTATATAGCCCCTCTTCTATTAAAGAGAAAGAGTATTTCATCCATTCGTCTCTTTCTATCCAACCAACATTGTAACCATTAGAAAGAGGGTCCTTATTGTATTGAATATCAACATTATCATTTCTATAGGCCCATCCATTATTCCAAGGAGAGAACTCTCCTCCGTAATTTGCCTCTGATCCAGCATCATAGTATGCACTACCCATAATACCCATATCAAAGTCTGACGCAAAAATTTTCCCTGGTATATCGTTGTCATTAAATTTTTTTGTTTCAGAGGAAAAGGGTTGTCTAAACATTGCGTCTATGATATCTTTATGATAGAAACAATTTTCTAGTTTAATATCCTCAGTAAGTTGCTTTAGACCTTCTATCGCATCCTCCTTTGATGGTATAATATCTCCACCGTTCCAGTAATCAACAATAGCCTGGAATTTATTATTATAATTTATCGATAGTGGAGGTTGAATTGCTCCGATTCGTTTTAGAGGCCACCAAGCCCAACCAATACCATTTTCTTCAAATACTTTAACAGCATCTCTATACCAGAAATTAGAGTTTTCACCAGTTTCACCAACAAAGAGCGGGACATTAAGTGAATCTCTTAACGGTAACATCCAATCAAGATATCCTTGGTCAACAGGAGACCAGTACTTGTGTGGACTATAAACAAAATTATCATCCCATGGTGGAGTAAGACCAGTAAAATCATTTGCAAACCAATTTCCTTCAATAAATAAAATGTGATTATCACCCTCTGCTCTTATTGCATCAGTTATCTCACCATAAAGATCTCTCAAGAGTTTTCCCTCTGGTATATCCCAATTTGGCTCATTAATTAAATCGTAACCAGCAATCCATTCCTCATCTTTATACCTCTGTGCTATTCTTTTCCATAAATCTACAGTCTTTCGCTGGTTATAAACACTTTCCCAGAGAGAGGGTTTAGACGGATCGTAATCTGATATATCTGCATTATACCCCTGTCCACCAGGAGCAGCATGAAGATCAATCATTAAATAAATTTCATTCTGTTTACACCAACTCAACAAAGAATCAAGTAACTGATATCCTTTCTCCTTCTCAGTGTAAGCAAAGGGATAGGGCTCATTCTGAATGGGTTCAGTAAATAAATTATAATGAATAGGGGCCCTTACAAGGTTAAATCCCCACTGTTTCATAGAATCTATATCTATTTTTCTCACATGATTTGAGAGCCAATTATCATAAAAGATATCCGTTTCTTGGGGACCAATCAACTCAGTAAGTTTATCTCTAATCTGGTACTGGGTAGAAGAGAAACCACCTGGTGCCATCATGTAGCCTTCTTGTACCATCCAGCCACCGAGTCCCATCCCTCTGAGAATTATAGTATCACCCATCTCATTTACAATTGACTTACCGGAAGTACTCAAAAAATTTTGAGGAAAGGATGAAAAGCTAATTAAAAATAGTAATGAAATGTAACTAAATAGTCTATTCATATGCATCACGAATTAAATGCATTATAGATAAAATTCAAAAATAATTAAACTTTAATTTCGACGTCAACACCACTAGGTAATTCAAGTTTCATAAGTGCGTCAACTGTTTGACTACTATTAGAATATATATCCAATAATCTTTTATAAGTACACAACTTGAACTGTTCTCTAGAAGTCTTATTTACATGTGGTGATCTCAAAACAGTAAAAATTTCTTTTCTAGTAGGCAAAGGAATTGGTCCACTTACTATTGCACCAGTAGTTTTTACTGCCTTGACAATTTTATCAGAACTTTTATCTACTAAATTATAGTCAAAGGATTTAAGCTTAATTCTTATTTTCTGTGCCATTTTATTAATTTAATTCTCCATTTGCTTTAGAAATAATTCCTTCAGCAATATTTTTTGGAACACCAGTATAGTGTGAAAATGTTAATGATGCTGAAGCTCTACCTGAACTTAAGGTTCTTAGATCAGTAACATAACCAAACAATTCAGATAAAGGAACATCTGCTTTTATAATTTGAGAATTTCCTTTCATATCCATACCTTTCATAATACCTCTTCTCTTATTTAAATCACCAGTAACACCACCAGTAAATTCATCTGGAGTTGTAACCTCAACAGACATAATAGGTTCCATTAATACTGGACTAGCTTTTTTAGCAGCTTGTTTAAAAGCAATTCCAGCAGCTAATTCAAATGATAATGAATCAGAATCTACATCATGGAAAGAACCGTCATATAATCTAACCTTCATAGATTCTACAGGAAAACCTGCTAGAGGACCATTTTCCATTGCATTTTTAAATCCTTTTTCAACTGCTGGAATAAATTCTCTTGGAATTTTACCACCAACTATCTGATTTACAAATTGAAGACCATCTCCTTCTGCATCCTCATCTCTAGGTCCAATTTCAAATACTATATCTGCAAACTTACCTCTACCTCCAGACTGTTTCTTATAAACTTCTTGATGAGTAGTTGATGACTGAATAGATTCTTTGTAAGCAACTTGAGGTGCACCCTGATTTATTTCTACCTTGAACTCCCTTTTTAATCTATCAATTATAATTTCAAGATGAAGCTCACCCATACCTCTAAGGACAGTCTGGCCTGTTTCCTCATCGGTATTTACTCTAAGTGTTGGATCTTCCTCTATTAATTTACTAACAGCCATACCAAGTTTATCAACATCAGCTTGCTGTTTAGGTTCTATAGCATAACCAATAACTGGATCAGGGAATGACATTGATTCTAATACTATCTTAGATTTTTCATCCGAAAGTGTATCGCCAGTTTTTATATCTTTAAATCCAACACCTGCACAAATATCTCCAGCAACTACTTTATCAATTGGATTCTGTTTATTTGAATGCATTTGCATTAATCTTGATATCCTCTCTTTTTTACCATTTCTGTTATTAAAAATATAAGATCCAGCATCTAAAGAACCTGAATATACTCTAAAGAAACATAATCTACCAACAAAGGGGTCAGTTGCTATCTTGAAAGCAAGAGCGGCAAAAGGCTCTTCGTTATTAGGTTTTCTTGTTACTTCCTCATCATTATCTGGGTTGGTACCGCTTACTGGAGGTAGATCTAATGGTGATGGTAAATAAGAACAAACAGCATCAAGAAGTGCTTGAACTCCTTTATTTTTAAATGCGGATCCACACATAACTGGAGAAAAAGACATATCAATTACAGCTTTACGAATTGCAATCATCATTTCCTCTTTTGTAATTGAATCTGGATCTTCAAAAAACTTTTCGAGTAGATTATCATCATACTCAGCTACATTCTCAATAAGATTTTGTCTCCACTCATCTACAGTATCTTTCAAATTATCTGGAATATCTACAACTTCATAAGTCATACCCATATCAGTTTCATTCCAAACTATTGCTTCTTTAGTTATAAGATCAATAACACCCTTAAAGTTTTCTTCAGCACCAATAGGAATTTGTAGAGGTACTGGTTTAGCATTTAGTTTATCCTTAATTTCATTTACAACATTGAGAAAATCCGCACCAGCTCTATCCATTTTATTTACAAAACAAATTCTAGGAACTTTATATTTATCTGCTTGTCTCCATACTGTTTCTGATTGTGGTTCAACACCTGACACTGCACAAAATAATGCAACTGCGCCATCTAATACTCTTAACGATCTCTCAACCTCTACTGTAAAGTCTACGTGACCAGGGGTATCTATAATATTTACTCTATAATCATTAGTGGTATCAACTATTTTACCTTGCTGAGTAGGATATTTCCAAAATGTAGTCGTAGCAGCAGAAGTAATTGTAATACCTCTTTCCTGTTCCTGTTCCATCCAATCCATAGTAGCAGCTCCATCATGAACTTCACCAATTTTATGACTTAAACCAGTATAATATAAAATTCTTTCTGTAGTTGTTGTTTTTCCGGCATCAATATGAGCCATGATACCTATATTTCTTAGAAAACTTAAGTCTTTTATTTCTGCCATTTCTTATTAATTAAAATCTAAAATGTGAAAATGCTTTGTTAGCTTCTGCCATTCTGTGTGTGTCATCCTTCTTTTTAACAGCACCCCCTTCACCTTTTGATGCAGCAATTATTTCATTTGCAAGTCTGTCAACCATTGATTTTTCATTTCTATTTCTTGCAAACTGAATTAACCATTTTTGACTTAAAGTAATTTTTCTTGAAGGTCTAACTTCTATTGGAACTTGAAAATTAGCACCACCAATTCTTCTACTTTTAACCTCAACAGAAGGCATAACGTTATTTAATGCTTTTTTCCATACATCTAACCCCTTTTCTTTAGTTTTCTCCTCAACAATTTTAAGAGAATCATAAAAGATAGAATAAGATATACTCTTTTTTCCATCATGCATTAGATTATTAACAAATTGAGTCACAAGTGTATCCTTAAAAATTGGATCTGGCAAGAAATATCTTTTTTTAGGTTTTGATTTTCTCATTTATTATTTTTTAACCTTTGGCCTTTTAGCACCATATTTTGATCTTCTTTGGGTTCTATCATCAACACCTCCAGTATCAAGTGTACCTCTAATAACATGATACCTTACTCCAGGTAAGTCCTTTACCCTACCACCACGGATCAAAACTATAGAGTGTTCCTGTAAATTATGTCCTTCACCAGGAATATATGCATTTACCTCTTTACCATGAGATAATCTAACTCTTGCAACTTTTCTCATAGCTGAATTTGGCTTTTTAGGAGTTGTTGTATAAACTCTTGTGCAGACACCTCTTTTTTGAGGACATGAATCCAAAGCCGGTGATTTCGACTTTGACTTAAGTTTTTTTCTTCCTTTTCTTACTAATTGTTGTATCGTTGGCATAGTATTATTTTAATGCGACGCAAAAATAGAAATTCATACGTCTTTAACAAAATTTTTTAGACCTTTATAACATTCTAAATTTATTTGTTAGAATCATTACTAATATCTAATGGAAACTTTGGGAGCTCATTAAAGTCTTTGATTTTATCATATTTTTTTTCATACTTTGATATATTATCACTTAGAGCTATGGAGAACTTCTTAGCATGCTCAGGAGTAATTATAATTCTTGAGTTCACTTTTGCCTTGGGAACTCCAGGCATAAGTTGTATAAAATCAATTACAAATTCACTACTAGAATGAGCTATCATTGCAAGGTTTGCATATTTACCTTTAGATACTTCATCAGATAATTCAATATTTATTTGATTTTGTTTTTGACTCATTTTTGTTCTTGATTTTTCTCTTCTAGAATATCTTTATTTACTGGTGAATTATCTAAAATAACATCATCTGATTTCATCATTAATTCATCATATTCTTTCTCAGAACCAACAATCATTTCACCATATTCTCTTAATCCTGTTCCAGCTGGAATCAAATGTCCAACAATAACATTTTCTTTAAGTCCTCTTAAATCATCAACTTTACCTCTAATTGAAGCCTCACTTAGAACTTTTGTTGTTTCTTGGAATGAAGCGGCAGAAATGAAACTTTCAGTACCTAATGATGCTCTAGTTATACCTTGTAAAGAAGGTCTAGATACAGCAGCGTCTGCATTTCTAACTTCAATAATTGTTTTATCTTTTCTTCTTAAAGCAGAATTCTCATCGCGCAATTCCCTAGAAGTAATGATTTGACCATCCTTAAATTTATCTGAATCACCTGAATTTATAATAACCTTTTTCTCAAAAATAGAGTCATTAATATTTTTAAAAACGAGTTTATCAACTTTCTCATCTTGTAAGAAATTAGTATCTCCAGAATCTACAATGATAACTTTTTGCATCATTTGTCTTACAATTACTTCAATATGCTTATCATTAATCTTAACACCTTGAAGCCTATAAACCTCCTGAATCTCATTAACAAGATAATCTTGGACTTTTGTTGGTCCCTTAATTGATAATATATCAGCTGGAGTAATAGCTCCATCAGATAATGGAGATCCTGCTTTAACATAATCATTATCTTGAACTAAAATGTGTTTAGATAAAGAAACTAAATATTTTTTCTTTGTTCCGTCTTTAGATTCAATGAAAATTTCTCTATTTCCTCTTTTAATTCCACCATAAGTTACTACACCATCAATCTCACTTACAACGGCTGGATTCGAAGGATTTCTTGCCTCAAATAACTCAGTTACCCTTGGTAGACCTCCAGTAATATCTCTAGATTGTCCTATCATACGAGGTATCTTTGAAAGTATTGTTCCCGGTTTTACAGAATTTCCTTTTTCTACAGATAAATGAGCCCCGACAGGAATGTTGTAAGACTTATCACCATCTTTTGATTTAACAATAATCGCAGGATTTTTTGTTTTATCTCTACACTCTACAATTACCTTCTCTTTATGACCAGTTTGTTCATCAAACTCCTCTTTAAATGTTATACCTTCCTCTATTGATTCAAAATCAATTTTACCTTTTAATTCAGATAAAATTACTGCATTATAAGGATCCCAATTACATAAAATATCACCTTTGGAAACTTTCTGACCATCTTTAACTTGCAGATAAGATCCATAAGGAACATTGTTAGATATAAGAGTGGTACTTTTTCCATCTGTAATTCTTATTTCTCCACTTCTAGCCATGACAACCTCAACCTTATTTCCTTCACTATCCTTCGAAGAAACTGATCTAATACCATCAAAGACTACGTTTCCATCGAATTTTGCTTTAACATTTGCATCAATAGCAATATTTGATGCAGTACCGCCAACGTGAAAAGTTCTTAATGTTAACTGAGTTCCAGGCTCACCAATTGATTGGGCAGCAATAACACCCACAGCTTCCCCAACATTAACCATCTTACCATTAGCAAGATTTCTACCATAACATTTTGCACAAGCTCCCCTTGTTGTTTCACATGTTAGAACTGATCTAATTTCAATTTCTTCAATACTTGTTTGATCAATTATACTTGCAATTTCCTCATTAATTTCTTCTCCAGACTCTATAATTAATTCATTAGTTATTGGATCATATACATCATGAACTGTAACTCTACCTAATATTCTTTCTGATAATGGCTCAACAATATCTTCATTATCCTTGAGAGCACTAATTGTTACTCCTCTAAGAGTTCCACAATCTTCTTCGTTAATAATCACATCTTGTGCAACATCAACTAATCTTCTTGTAAGATAACCAGCATCAGCAGTTTTTAATGCAGTATCTGCTAATCCTTTTCTAGCACCATGAGTTGAAATAAAATACTCAATAACATCAAGACCCTCTTTAAAATTAGAAAGTATTGGGTTTTCAATTATTTCTCCAACTGAACCTGAAAGATTTTTTTGAGGTTTTGCCATTAATCCTCTCATCCCACCTAATTGTCTTATCTGTTCCCTTGAACCTCTTGCACCTGAGTCCATCATCATATAAATAGGATTGAAACCTTGTTCATTATCCTCAAGTTGATTCATTAAAGTTGTAGTTAATCTTGTATTTGCTCTTGTCCAAATATCAATAACCTGATTATATCTCTCATTATCTGTAATCAAACCCATATAATAATTATCCCACACAGACTTTACCTCTTTTTTAGCAGAATTTACAAGTGATTCTTTGGTTTTTGGTATTTGAATATCACCAAGTCCCATAGATAATCCTCCCTCGTAAGCCATATTAAAACCTAATTCTTTAATATCATCAAGGAAATTTGCAGTTCTTGAAATTCCACAGACTTTATATACAATTGAAATAATTTGTTGTAATTTTTTCTTTGTTAAAAGTTCATCGATATATCCAACTTCTTTTGGAATTAGATTATTAAACAAAACTCTACCAGCAACAGTATCTATAACTTTATTTTCAAGTATTCCCTCAGAGGTTCTAACATTAGTTCTAAGTTTAATTAATGAATTCTTGTCAAGTTTTTCTTCATTTAATGCAATAACAACTTCTCTTTGAGATGAAAATATTAAACCTTCACCTTTTAAAGGATGTTCTTTTGTTGATTTTCTGCCTTTAGAAACGTAATAAAGACCAAGTACCATATCCTGAGAAGGTACTGTGATTGGAGCACCATTGGCAGGATTTAATATATTATTAGAACCTAACATTAATAATGAGGCTTCAACAATAGCTTCATGGCCTAACGGAACATGAACAGCCATCTGATCTCCATCAAAATCAGCATTAAATGCTGTACATGATAGAGGATGTAATTCAATTGCCTTTCCTTCAATTAATTTAGGTTGAAAAGCTTGAATTCCAAGTCTATGGAGAGTTGGTGCTCTGTTTAATAATACTGGATGACCAACCAAAACATTTTCTAATATATCCCAAATCACTGGTTCTTTTTTATCAACAAGTTTTTTTGCTGATTTTACTGTTTTAACAATTCCTCTTTCAATAAGTTTTCTAATAATGAAAGGTTTAAAAAGCTCAGCAGCCATATCTTTTGGTAGACCACATTCATGCATCTTTAATTTAGGGCCAACAACTATTACAGATCTACCAGAATAATCAACTCTCTTTCCAAGTAAATTTTGTCTAAATCTTCCTTGTTTACCTTTTAACATATCGGTTAGAGATTTCAAGGATCTATTACCATCGGATCTTACAGCATTAATCCTTCTTGAATTATCAAAAAGTGAATCAACTGATTCCTGAAGCATCCTTTTCTCATTTCTAAGGATAACTTCCGGAGCTCTGATCTCTAGTAATCTTTTTAATCTATTATTTCTAATAATTACTCTTCTATATAAATCATTGAGATCTGAAGTAGCAAATCTTCCTCCATCAAGTGGAACTAATGGCCTAAGTTCTGGAGGAATGACAGGTATCATTTTTACTACCATCCATTCAGGTCTATTTTCAATATTTTCTCTAGAATCTCTAAATGATTCAATTACTCTTAATCTTTTTAAAGCTTCGGCCTTTCTTTGCTGAGATGTTTCATTAGCAGCCTTATATCTTAGATCAACAGATAATGAATCTAGATCTATCTGAGATAGAAGCTCGCTAATTGCCTCAGCCCCCATCTTAGCGATAAATTTATTTGGATCATCATTTGGAAGTAGATAATTATCTTTTGGTAAGGAGTCAACTATATTTAAATATTCTTCCTCTGTCAACAAATCCATTTTTTGACAACCATCTTCTTCTTTAACACCAGGATTTATAACTACATATCTTTCATAATATACTATTTGGTTAAGCTTCTTAGCAGGAATACCTAACATATATCCAATTTTATTAGGTAATGTTCTAAAATACCAAATATGAGCAACAGGAACGACTAATTCTATATGTCCCATTCTCTCTCTTCTTACCTTTTTTTCTGTTACTTCTACACCACATCTATCACAAATTATACCCTTATACCTAATCCTTTTATATTTTCCACAATGGCACTCCCAATCCTTAACCGGACCAAAAGTTCTTTCACAGAAAAGACCCCCCATTTCAGGTTTAAATGTTCTATAATTAATTGTTTCAGGAGCAGTAACTTCACCAAAAGATTTTTCAAGAATAGATTCTGGAGAAGCTAAACTTACAATAATTTTTGAAAAGTCACTTGATTTATTTGTTTTGTTAGATATCATATATTGTATATTATAAAATTATTTCATTGTTATTTCTAGAGCTAAACCTCTTAGTTCATGAATCAAAACATTAAAAGACTCAGGAATACCAGGGGTTTGCATGTTTTCACCCTTAACTATTGCTTCATAAGCTTTTGCTCTTCCAACTATATCATCTGATTTAATAGTAAGAATTTCTTGAAGGACATGAGAAGCTCCAAATGCCTCCAATGCCCAAACTTCCATTTCTCCAAATCTTTGGCCACCAAATTGAGCCTTACCACCGAGTGGTTGCTGAGTAATCAATGAATAAGGGCCAATTGATCGTGAATGCATTTTATCATCAATTAAGTGTCCTAGTTTAAGCATATAAATTACCCCAACTGTCACTTGCTGATCAAATCTTTTACCAGTTGAACCGTCAAATAAATATGTTCTTCCAAAAGAAGGTAATTTAGCAAGGTTTAATTCTTTACTAACTTCATCGGCTGTAGCTCCATCAAATATTGGAGTTCTATATTTCTTATTAAGCTTAAGTCCGGCCCAGCCCAATGCAGTCTCATACAACTGACCAATATTCATTCTTGATGGAACACCAAGGGGGTTTAAAACAATGTCAACTGTAGAGCCGTCTTCTAGAAAAGGCATATCTTCCTCTTTAACAATTCTTGCTACTACACCCTTATTTCCATGCCTACCGGCCATTTTATCACCAACTTTTAGTTTTCTCTTCTTAGCAACATAAACTTTTGCCATTTGAACAATACCAGGAGCTAGTTCATCACCGACTTCAAGTGAAAATTTTTCTTTTTTAAAGCTTGATGCTAAATCGTTTCTTTTAATAACATAATTCTTAACTGCTTGTGATACTGAACTATTAATTTTTTTATCATCAGTCCAATCCTCTAAAACAACATCTTGTATCAAGCTAGATTCTTCAGGTACATTTAAACTATTTAAGTCGTAATAAATATTTTTCTTAGGAAACAATTTATCTTCAATTAATTTTCTAGTAAATTTCACACCCCCCTTAATAAGCTCATCTCCATATTTATGATTTACTCCATTACACTTTTTATTTTTAAGAAGTTTCTCAAATTTATCAATAAGCCTACCCCTAAGTTCAACCAATGATTTACTATAATCTGATTTTAATAGCTCAGTCTGTTGTTTAGCAAGCTTTTTAGAGTCTTTATCTTTTTTCTGTCTAGTAAAAAGTTTTGTGTCTACAACAACTCCATTTAAAGAAGGTGGAGCTTTCAAAGATGCATCCTTTACATCCCCAGCTTTATCTCCAAATATAGCACGTAATAATCTTTCTTCAGGAGTAGGATCACTTTCACCTTTAGGAGTAATTTTTCCAATTAATATATCCCCCTCTTTAACTTTAGCACCAACTCTAATTAACCCATTTTCATCAAGATTTTTAATTGCATCATCACTAACATTAGGTATTTCATCAGTGAATTCCTCCTCACCTCTTTTTGTATCTCTAACTTCTAATTTAAATTCTTCAATATGAAGGGAAGTAAAAACATCTTCTTTTACAACTTTTTCAGAAATAACAATAGCATCCTCAAAATTATAACCCATCCATGGCATAAAAGCTACTTTTAAATTTCTTCCTAAAGCAAGCTCACCATCTTGAGTTGCAAAACCCTCACATATAACTTGACCTTTATTTACTTTCTCCCCAACTTTAACAGTAGGAGTTAAATTAATACAAGTATCTTGATTGGTCCTTCTAAATTTAATTAAATCATAAGTTTTAGATTCTTCATCAAATGAAACTAATTTTTCATTTTTATCTAAATCATATTTTATTTCAATTTTGTTTGCATCAACATAAATCACAGTTCCTTTTCCTTCAGCAACAATTGTTGATCTTGAATCTTTAGCTACTCTATACTCCATTCCTGTTCCTACAATAGGAGATTCAGGTCTCATTAGAGGTACTGCTTGTCTCATCATATTTGAACCCATTAGTGCTCTATTAGCATCATCATGTTCAAGAAATGGAATCAAAGATGCAGCAACCGAAACGATTTGGTTAGGTGCAACGTCCATATATTTTAATTCCTTATCCTTGGCAAGAGGGAAGTCACCTTCATATCTAGCCTTTACTGTACTTTCTACAAATTTTCCGCTAGTTTTTAATGGAACATTAGCCTGAGCTATGTATGAATTATCTTCTTCTTCAGCAGTTAAATAGCTTATCTTTCCTTTTAAATCAACTTTACCATCATTTACTTGTCTATAAGGAGTCTCTATAAATCCCATATTATTAACTTTGGCGTGAACACAAAGTGACGAAATAAGTCCTATATTAGGCCCTTCTGGTGTCTCGATTGTACATAGTCTTCCATAATGTGTGTAGTGTACATCTCTAACTTCAAAACCAGCTCTTTCTCTAGATAATCCACCTGGCCCTAAGGCTGACATCCTTCTTTTATGAGTAATTTCAGCTAATGGATTAGTTTGATCCATAAACTGAGATAACTGATTAGTTCCAAAGAATGAATTAATTACAGATGTTAATGTTCTAGCATTAATTAGATCAACAGGCTTAAAATCTTCATTATCTCTAACATTCATTCTCTCTCTAATAGTTCTAGACATTCTTGCTAATCCAACCCCAAATTGAGAATAAAGCTGCTCACCAACTGTTCTAACTCTTCTGTTACTCAAATGATCAATATCATCAACAACAGTCTTAGCATTTATCAATGTAATAAGATATTTAACTATTAATATGATGTCTTCATTAGTTAAAACTCTAACATTATAATCGGTGTTTATATTTAATTTTCTGTTAATTCTATATCTACCAACTTCTCCTAAATCATATCTTTTATCACTAAAAAAAAGATTTTGAATAATATCTCTTGCGGTTTGTTCATCAGGAGCCTCAGTATTTCTAAGTTGTCTATAAATTTCTTCTAATGCTTCTTTTTCAGAATTAGAAACATCTTTTTTCAAAGTATTATAGATTATTGTAAATTCACCAACATTAATATCTTCTCTGTGAACCGTAACAAATGGAGCCTCAGATTCAATAATAACATCAATGTCTTCTTCAACTAAGATGTGATCTCTGTCTAATATTAATTCATTTCTGTCAACAGATATAACTTCACCTGTATCTTCATCAACAAAATCTTCAACCCATGTTTTAAGAACTCTAGCAGCTAATTTTCTACCTAAGGCTTTTTTCAAATTAGTCTTTGTAGCTTTAAATTCTTCAGATAATTTAAATATATCTAATATATCTTTATCAGAACCATAACCAATAGCTCTTAAAAGAGTTGTAATAGGGAATTTTTTCTTCCTATCAATGAATGCATACATAACATTATTTACATCACTTGCAAACTCAATCCAAGAACCTCTAAAAGGTATAATTCTGGCAGAATAAAGTGGGGTTCCATTTGTGTGTTTACTTTGTGCAAAAAATACTCCAGGAGATCTATGTAGTTGAGATACTATTACCCTCTCCGCTCCATTAATAACAAAAGAACCTTTGTTTGTCATATATGGAATATTTCCAAGAAATACTTCTTGCTCGATTGTTTCAAAGTCATCATTATCCTCATCATTACAAATGAGTCTTAATTTTGCTTTGAGTGGTAGTGAATATGTAAGACCTCTATCAATACATTCCCCAACTGAATATTTAGGTGGATCTACTGTATAATCAATAAATTCTAAAACAAAATTTTCACGAGAATCAGAAATTGGAAAATTCTCTTTAAAAACTTTGAAAAGGCCTTCATTATCTCTTTTTTCAGGAGGTGTTTCCAACTGAAAAAAGTCTTTATATGATTGTAATTGAACATCAAGAAAATCAGGATATTCAACTACATTTTTTAATTTCGAAAAATCTATTCTATTTAATGATGTACTCAATTGGTTATATTTTAAAGGTTTAACAAATATCCACAATATTTTAAATGTGGAAAATGAAAAAAATTAGCTTAATTCTACTTCAGCACCAGCTTCTTCAAGTTGCTTTTTAGCTGACTCTGCCTCTTCTTTAGGTACACCTTCTTTTATCGCTTTAGGAGCACCATCCACCATATCTTTTGCATCTTTTAAACCTAAACCTGTAATTTCTTTTACTAACTTAACTACAGCTAACTTTGATGCACCAGCTGATTTAAGCGTAATGTTAAAATTTGTTTTTTCTTCAGCATCACCTGCTGAGTCTCCTCCAGCTCCTCCTCCAGCTGCCACCACTGTAGCCGCTGCTGCTGGTTCAATACCATATTCATCTTTCAAAATATTTGCTAATTCACTAACATCTTTAACTGATAAGTTAACTAGTTCCTCAGCTATCTTCTTTATATCTGCCATTTTAATTAATTTAAAGTTTATACACTATTCTTGTTTGTTTTCCAATGCCTTTACAACACTAGAAATTTTATTTTCAGAACTTTTAAGTAATGAAATAATATTTTTTGCCGGTGACTGCAATAATAAAATTATATCACCAATAATTTCTTCTTTCCCTTTTAATTTTGATAATGAATCTAAATGGTTATCTCCAATAAATATATCTGATTCAATTGAGGCAACCTTTAATGATGGATGATCAGAATCTAATGTCTTTCTAAATTCTTTGAGAACCTTGGCAGGACCACTTGGACTTTGATTAGCAAATAATAAACCTGAAAATCCTTTTAAAGAGTCTCCATTAATGATTTCAGAATAATCTTCTTCTTGATTTTCTAAAGCTTTTTTTATAAATGTATTTTTAACTACTTTATACTCAACATCTTTTTTGAAGCAATTTTCCCTAAATGAATTAACTTCAGCAACAGATAATCCAGAAGCGTCAAGTAAATAAAAAATATTATTTTCCTTAAACTTTTGTGTTAAATCTTTTACCAATTCTATTTTATCCTCTTTTCTCATATTAACTCATAAAAGTTGAACTATCAATTTTAATTGAACTACTCATTGTACTTGAAAGATTTATACTTTTAAAATAAACTCCTTTTGAAGAGGAAGGTTTTAATTTTTGAACTGTATTCAATAATTCATTTGCATTCTCTTCTATTTTTTTAGAATCAAAAGAAACTTTAGCTACTGATGCATGAATAATACCAGATTTATCAACCTTAAAATCAATTTTTCCTTTTTTAACATCTTCTATAGCCTTACCAATATCATTTGTAACAGTTCCAGACTTAGGATTAGGCATTAAACCTCTCGGACCTAAAACCTTACCCAGTTTTCCTAATTTGGCCATTAAAGATGGCATGGTAATAATAACATCTATATCTGTCCAACCAGCCTCGATTTTTTTGATGTATTCATCTAAACCTATATGTTCTGCACCTGCTTTTTTTGCTTCATCTTCCTTATCAGGAGAGCATAATGCTAATACCCTAACAACCTTACCAGTTCCGTGTGGGAGAGATACATTACCTCTAACCATTTGATCTGCTTTTTTAGGATCAACACCAAGTCGAATATCTAAATCTACTGAAGCATCAAATTTTGTTGTAGTTATATCCTTAACTATTTTTGAAGCCTCCTCTAAAGTATAAAAATGATTAATATCATATTTACCTTCTAACGATTTTTTATTTTTAGTTATTCTGGCCATCTAATTTAAATTTTCAGGAAATGATCCTTTTACTCTTACTCCCATACTTCTTGCTGTTCCAGCTATCATTTTCATAGCAGAAGTAATTTTAAATGAGTTAAGATCTTTCATTTTAGTTTCAGCAATATCTTTTACTTGGTCCCAAGAAATAGATGCAACTTTGTTTAGATTTGGTTGATCTGATCCTTTTTTCTTATTTGCTGCTTGTAATATAAGAACTGAAGCTGGCGGTGTTTTAATAACAAAATCAAATGACTTGTCTTTGTAAATAGTTATTACTACTGGTAGTACCTGACCTTTTCTATCATCTGTTCTCGCATTAAATTGATTACAAAATTCCATAATATTGATACCCTTACTACCAAGAGCAGGACCTACAGGCGGTGCAGGATTAGCTTGACCACCTCTTACTTGTAATTTTAAATAACCATCTATCTGTTTAGACATATAATTTAATTTGATTTTTCAACCTGATAATAGTTTAATTCTACAGGAGTATTTCTACCAAAAATTTTAACTGTTACATTTACCTTTTTTCTATCTTCAAATACCTGAGAAATGGATCCAGTAAATCCACTAAATGGACCATCCATAACTTTGACGTCTTCACCAACTACAAAAGGTGTAATCAATGACTCATCTCCACTATTTTCTTCATCAAATTTTCCAAAAATTCTATTAATCTCTGCTTCTCTTAAAGGTATAGGAACTTTAGATGCACCAGTACCAGAACCTAAAAATCCAATAACACCGGGAACATTTTTTATAACATGTTGAACTTCCCCATGTGTGAAGTCTGCTGAAACAAGTACATAACCAGGAAGATAGTTTCTTTCTTTCAGTTTTTTCTTTCCATTTCTCATCACATAAACTTTTTCATGTGGGATCATGATTTCAGGAATGAATTTTTCAAGTTTATTTCTATTAATTTCTTTTTCTAAATAAGTTTTTATCTTATTTTCTTTACCACTAATAGCCCTTAAAACATACCAATTCAAACTCATCTTTTTTAATTAAAAGGTCTCGTAAAATAGAGACATTACATTTTCAAAGCCTAAATCAATTAGGCCAATAAAAAGAGCAAAAATTAAGGAAGCAATAAGTACTAAAACAGAACTGCTCTGTAAACTGTTTAGACTTGGCCAGGTAACTTTATTTACCATTTCTTGATAAGATTCAGAAATTAAAATTACTAATTTATTCATATCAAAAAATTAAACGGCCCTAGCACGGGTGGAGT